>ERZ778019.870-NODE-870-length-49686-cov-13.480627_pt1 | contig 49686 bp, 54 predicted proteins | sample MGYA00375749_ERZ778019 | MGnify/ENA primary metagenome ERZ778019 (study PRJEB29350, sample SAMN05389821) | bioreactor metagenome | isolation source: Ammonium sulfate bioreactor | place: South Africa: University of Cape Town | collected 2014-03-17 ... | reverse complement strand
GTTACAACTATCTTCGTTTCGTCAGTATTCGTTAGAAATACATGAGCACATGTAAATAAAAATAAAGTCTAAGATAAATCTACCTCTCTGTATGATAACGTTTTAGCCTTACACCTGTTATTTTGAGATGAAGAGAGAGAAAACATCACAAAATATCTGACGCACAGACACAAAAATAATTTTTATTATAAAGACGAATTCATCTGTTGTTCAAGTAATAGACGAGCCATCTGAGCAAACGTCGGTGCTGCTAAAACTGCTGATTCATCTGCCTCACTATTCACCGGTGGCTAAACGAGAGGAAAAATATCGATTTCGTACAATCTCACAAAAGTTGATATTTTACCATTGGAATAAATTTAATAAAATCTTGATTGCCAGGTGGTTTTTGAAAATGACCATTTCGAGTTGCAAGAGTATGCGCTACTACTTCTCCATTTGCATCATTCGTAAAATTCTACACGAAAAAAAGATCATATGTAAATAGAACGAGTTATTTAGAAAACTTACACTAAATGGAATTGAAATACTTGATCCTTCATTCACATCATCGGTATCAATTTTAGCAACAAGAATATTCGTAATTGGACTTGAACATGATTTTTTAAAGCGTACTTGTCCAGATGATAAATCCCACATAACACAATCTTTATCCAAACTACCCGAATATAATAATTGTTCATCTGCACTCAATTGAAGTGCAATAACAGTACCTCTAAAAGAATACAGATTACACCCAAACAATTTTCCTGTTATAATCTCGATCTTTACTGATGATGATTCAATTGTTTCGAATTATTACTATCAATTGTAATTGTTGGATTTTGATGTTGAAATCCTCCAAACTAACAAAAAAGAGAACAAATGAATTTGTTTGCTCACAAAATAAAAACATCGATTTCCAAGTACTTGTGTAGTTAATGTTTTCAATGGCACAACAAATATCACTCCCGTATCTGTTCCACAATAGATTGTCGTTGCAAATGACGATGTACATATCGAATGAATTTCATTAGGAAATAAAAACGTACATAAACATTTTCCTGTCACAATATCCCATAACTAAATAATCGAATTTTCGTTTTTTTTCTTTTGTAGAAAAAAAGAACATACGCGAACGCTGAGATCACTCGATGCTGTTAAGATTAATTGAAATTTTCCAATGGATATTTGACAAAGATCATGAATAGGACCTGTATGACCTTGAAACGTTTTCGATGGTGAAACATCAATATTTCGATTAAGATTTATTCTATAAACATACAAAAGAATACAAACGAATTCTTTCAGTGGAATTTACTCGTCGATATTCCATCGATGTATAAGATTATCTTCTCCAGCCGAAATCAAACAATCTTGTTCATCATCATATAACAGATAATTAATCGTTCGAATATGAGCTGAAAGAGTTGTTAAATGTTGTCCATTATCAAGCTAAACGAAAGCAATTGTTGAAAATTCAAACAAATCAAAAATTTCATTACTTTATAGAGAAAGATTTTATTTCCAATAGCACAAGCTAAAACAGTTGAATCACGAACGAATGTCATCGAACTAATGGGTCCTGCAACGGCCATTTTTTTATAATCTCGATTCTGAAATCAATTTAAAAAATAGAACAATTCAAAATCGATATGCAACTTGATCATACACGACTATGGAGATTCCAAACATAGATCGATGGTCGATCACTAGCAGCTGCATAGATATAATCTCGTGAACATAGAAGACCATGAAATGCAACTGGTGCATCAGATTTATATGTGAGAAGAACATTTCCGTTCAAACCATTGAAACCACTGATTGTCCATGGATTAGCTTGTTGTGTCGTGATTAAAACTGTTGGTTGATATTGAGAAACAGAGGTTGTCTTTGAAGGAAACATAATGTTGAATGAATGAAATGAAGAAAAAAACTAATCTATGAATGGCAGAAATTTATTGGTCATTTGAAAATAGATGTCACTTGAAAATGAAAACTATTTATGGACTCGGAAAAGTATGACTGTTAGTGAACGCATTGAAATTATCACCACGACTTTGTTGAGCAAGATTATTTCCTTCGGACCACCAGACTTTTCCATCGGGACCGATTAATGAAAGAGTAACATAACCTGGATTCGCAGGAAACGGTATGCATGCAGTTTGTTCCAGTTGCGTGATATTATAACCAATTTTCGATCCATTTAAATCGACAATCATTGTATATCGGCCACCGAGTGGTGTTGCACTCTTAACAATCGTATGAACAGCAACACAATCTTGTGCATCATCCCGATAATTAGGTGGATCACCATTGACATTCGCTTTTGGATGATAACGGTACCACCAGTAGAATTGATCATTCGTCACTTGAGGTCGATTATTGGTTTTATACCATTGAATGTAATATTTCGAAAGATCGAGCCAAGCATCATGATGCATTGGTTGAGGAAGATTAATCATTTCATTGATGCCCGACATGCCAATTGGTAGATCACTACTAATCGTACACATGTACGATGATTCGGAATAATCATTCCAAGTAACAATTTCAACGAAATCAGGTTGTAATTGAACGATTTGTTGCCATCGTTCGGGAAGAAGAGTTTCCGAACCGTACAGCCAATTTTTACTCCAACCCGAACCCCAAACATGAGTATAAAACCAAGGCGAAAGAGGAGCCATATAAGTTTTACCAGTCGCTTGAGCACTGGCAAGAAGATTGTGATCACCAGTCGTATCAAAATGAGCGCCAGGACCTGAACCACCGGCTGGCCAAGTATTCCAAGTAAAGATACAATCGGCAACGGGATGATTTTGTAGAAGATTTTGTGTTGGATAATTTGGCCAACATGGACAAAAATATGGATTAAATCCTGTTGAAGATTTCCAATTCGTCCAGAAATCATCTCGATTTTCACCGATAAATGTTGAAAACATGGGTCGACCGTTGACTCGAAAATAATTCGGATGATTGGCAGCGAAACTGAATCGGCCAAGTACACCATTGTCAAATGGTAACGATGCCATATCAAACGAAATAAAAATAGCAAAATTGCCATTGTTTTGAGCTGCAGCAAGAGCTTTACTAACACGATCAGGTTGCCAATCATCGATGCCAACATTTAGTGCAAATCCATCGATACCAGCTGAAATCGCTCGTTTGATTTGAGCATCAAAGAAGGCTTGATCGACTGGATAAGCAAAACCAACCATAAAATGTGCAAAAACTTTCTTATCTCCATTTGAGCCATATGTTTGATGAGCAAACGCGAATAACAACACTACGAATATTACGTATTGCATTTTCTTTTCGTTGATAAATTTCTGATAACAATAAATAGTCTCTATAATCTGATCTAATGTGAAATCGAAACCAGATGCACTTTTCTTCATCATTCTGACCTCGATAGATGTCTCAAGGTATTGACAATATTCATCAAATGTATCTGACGATTGGAGGAATTAATGATGCAATAAAGCTACATATTTTACAGAGTCAGAGTCAAAATCATTCGTATGTAGTAATGTTACTGTGTTCAAACTGTATCGTTCGTTTATCTCCATTGATATCCAAATATTTGACTACATCTTCACTAGCAACTCCATCTGCAAAATCATGGATAGTACAAACGCCGAATCTATTTCAATCACGTCTATTTCATGCATCGAACAAACGCGATAAAAAAGATTATTATGATGTTTTGGGTGTACCAAAAACAGCCAATGCCAGAGATATCAAAAAAGCCTATTATAAATTAGCAAAAGAATATCATCCCGATACGACTGAAAAGAAAGATGCGGCAACAACGAAAAAATTTCAAGAAGTCTCCGAAGCTTATGAAGTTCTAAGTGATGAAGCCAAACGAAAGAATTATGATACATATGGCATGGGTGGTGATCCATTCGGTGGTCAAGGTTCGTATCCTGGTGGACGTGCTCCAGGCGGTCAAGGTGATTTTCGTGGCTATGAATATTATCAATCACAAGTCGATCCAGAAGAATTATTTCGGAAAATCTTCGGCGATGCATTTAATCGTGGTGGTTTCAGTAATCACGAATGGACTGGTGACAGTGGACAAAATGGTTTTGGTCAGCAAAGTGTTAGTCAGTTAGTTTTAGATCTAACATTTCAAGAAGCTGTCAGAGGATGTAACAAAACTGTGAACGTCAGAATAGTTGACACGTGTCCAACGTGTAAAGGTTCACGTTGTGCAGCAGGTTCGTCGCCACAAAAATGTAGGACATGTAACGGAACTGGCATGGAAACGGTTGAGACGGGACCGTTTTTCATGCGTGCTACTTGTCGGACATGTCATGGCCGACGTGAAACAATTCCTAAACCATGTTACGAATGCTCAGGAAAAGGCAAAACTGCACAGAAAAAATCTATGACCATTCCGATACCTGCTGGTACGTATACGTACTTAATCGTGTTTAAACAACTCTAATTTCAATTGGTTTTTTTGATTTCAGGTGTCGAAGATGGACAAACGATGCGTGTTCAACTTGGTTCATCCGAAGTATTTGTTACATTTCGTGTGAAAACAAGCGAAAAATTCCGACGAGATAAAGAAGATATTCATAGTGAAGTGAATCTATCGTTTGTTCAAGCAGTTCTCGGAGGAGCTATTAAAGTGCCAGGAATCCATGACGATCATGTTCTACAGATTCCACCTGGTACACAATCACATCAACGCTTCCGTTTGATTGGCAAAGGTATCAAACGTTTGCATAGTCCTGGAACGGGTGATCATTATGTTCATGTTAAAATCAAAATCCCATCGTAAGTTCCTCGAATTCGTTTTCTATGATTCACATTTTTTATTTTTATTTGCAGACGATTAACTCCTGAACAAAAAGCTTTGATATTATCCTATGCAGAACTGGATAAAGATGTCGAAGGCACTGTTAATGAATTAACTCAAACTAAAACTGGTAAATTTGAAGTCAAAAGACGTTGAGTCAATCAAATGTTTTTTCGTAGGAAGTCGAGCGATCAATGAAGATGATTATCCATTGTTGAAAGCCGTTCGTCAAGCTCTATCGAATTTGCCGTTAGGGAGTAAAAAAGTAGCGGACGCAATCGATGAACAAGAAACCGATACAAAACGAGATTCATCGACGAAGAAAAAGAAAAGCAGCAACTAATAGCATATGTTTTTCGTTTGTTGACTTTATAGAATGTTTCATTTCAATAAACCAAAAAAAAAACGAACTGAAAACTTTCTTTTATTTTTTCACATTTATTTAATAAAATTAACATGTGGCTGGTAAAACATGCTGAGGAAATTGACCCATATAATTTCCTGGCGGATAGTAATTAGCAACGACAACCGCTTTACGGTCACTGTTAGCAAATGCAATGCCAACACCGAGTTTTTGAGAATTTTTCCAAACGACTTGAGTGAAATGACCGACTTTGCTTGAGAAACCTGGTTTATTGAAATCATAATCTTTGATTTCATCGTACCATGCTTGAGTTGCTTTCGAACCAGCTAAATTTGCCAATGGTGCTGAACTTGACATTGCATAAAGATTTTCACCATAACCATTCTGTGAATGTTCAAATTTATTGTTATTAGCAAGATATTCGGCATAAGCTTGAGCAGTTTTGCTAAGTTCATCATCAAGTGCGAGTGCTGGTACACAATTACGAGCACGCAATTGATTATGACTTGCTAATGTTTCCTGTTGAAAACGAATTTGATTGCTAGTAAACGCATTTGCACTCGCAAAAACGACGAACAAGATAGCGGCGAATTTCATCATGATAATGGTGATCAGTATTAATAAAATCAAAATAGCAATTAGCTCGAGTATTTATTTGTGTCTGTCCGGAGCATTTTCTGTTTTCGTAGGTGTAATTGTAAGTTAAGACTCTTAATCTTTTTTTTTTCGATTACTATCGTATTAACATGGTGACATCTGCTGATTTGAAAATTAGAAAAATAAAAATATTCGTCGACTTCGTTCAAGTGAACGATCTGGCCGAACGATTGTTTGTTTTCTCGCGCACGAAGAGATATTAAATGTGTAAATAACTGACTATATTCGTCATACTTCCATCTATTTCGATCGTGATCAGCCAAATAGTGCAATGAATGACTTAAAATCTTGTTCCATACCATCGCCAGTTCGAGTACATTTTTCCGATGTAACTAATAAGAAAGCCATGATTGATGATGATCGTCGATGGAAGTTACCGACGGACTTGAATCTAGGTGCGCCAACAATTACAATTGATAATGATGAAAACGAAAATGAAAACGATGCTTGGAATGAATATCGACATTTATTCGAATCGAATCGTTCACAAATGTTGAATCCATCGATCATTGACAATTATTTACTTCGACATAGTAGCGCAAATACGAGTTTAAACGAATCGAATTCACTTGAACCATTAGTCGATAATCATGATGATATCTTTTCCATGATTGAACAAGCTGGAATAACGTTCGACGCATTAGCTAGATCATCATCATCCGGAGATTTACTTGCTGCGAGTACAAGTGGTTATCATTCGTACGAACCATCGCCGTTTAATCATCGTTCGAAACGTTCGTCACTTCTCGATCCATCGGCAGCTGAATTTCAAATGGATTTTGAATCGACAATGCCATCGAATCGATCCGAACAACAACACAGTCGTCGATCATCACGAACGCAAACTTCGAACACACAACGTATCGCGACGTCATATGAATATAAATTCGGTGGTTACGGCCGAGGTACAAACGAATTTCTCGAACCGAATGGTATTGCTTTTCTTGCCGATGGAACAATGGCCATTGTTGACACAAATTCAAGTCAAGTGAAGTTATTCGATGCTGTTCGAAGAGAATGTGTCATGAAATTTGGTCAAGCTGGAACGAGACCAGGAGCTCTACTCTATCCGTATCGAATCGCTGCTCTACCCGGACATGATCTACTTGTCATGGTTCAACGTTCTCCGCGACCAATGATTCAAATCTTTGACCGTAACGGTCAATTTATCCGTCGATTTGGTAATGATCTCGAAAGTCCTCGAGCTATTTGCATCGATCAACAAGGTCGAATCATCGTCATCGAATCGAAAATTATGAAAGTTCATATTTATGACGCGACATCCGGTCGTATCTGGGGTCAATGTGATCTTCGAGATTACTTAAGTTTTCCGACAAGTGTCTGTGTCAATGATCGACATGAGCTGTATGTCAGTGATAATGAATCTCATTTCGTTCGAGTTTTTGATTACAATGGACAACATTTGAAAAATATTGGCGCAGGTATTTCTTATCCAATTGCATGTCGAATCAATCAACCACGACGAGAATTAATTGTTGTTGATAATCATGAAAATTTCAATATAACAACCTATGATTACGATGGAAATAAGAAATATTCGCATTATTCACTTATGAAACATTCGCAATGTTTCGATGTTGCCGTCGGATACAATGATGAACTTGCAATGGCATCCAAAGATTACAAAATCTATGTTTATAAACTAGGCGAAGGTTTAGATGCAACCAATAATGAAAACAATTGCAATTACTATTAAAAACAATTTATCATTCTCTTATTCGTGTTGTACGATACAATACTCATCTACCGCTTCAATAATATTCAAATATAATTTTTTTGTTCTTCTCCCTTGTGGTAGATGAATTGATTTTTCCTCCTGTTCATTTCACGTATTTTTTTTTCTTCTTTTATTTGTTATATACTTACACATTCAAACAGATATAAATTTCTATTTTTTTTTCTCTCGTTCGTTAAGATATATTTTTTTTGTTGTACAACACTTCTATTTGATTATGCATATATTAATATAAATTTTGGTTAAAAAAGAAAAAAAGAAAACTTAGTAAAAAAAGAATTTAACTTGCAAATTTCTCTCTTTCTCGTCGTCTATTCACCTCGCTTCAATCGGAATAACATAACAAGGTTAATTTATTTTCTACACATGTAAAGCATCAACATCAATAGACCGTAGTAATTTCACTCATTCGATCGAGCTGTCAAACCGATCAATTTCACCTTGAATATGTTTGCAATCGGCCTTATAAACACAATAATTTGATTAAAAATCAAAGAGAAAACTTCTAGTTGATATTTTTCTAACCATAAAAGCTTACGCAAACATGATTTTTATAATTAACAATTTTCAAATATCTCTTAATCTTTTCTTTTATTAACACACACAAATCACTCTCGCCCTAGTTTCTTTTGTCCTATTGAATGATTCGACATTTTTTTTTCATAAATGCTGAATATTAATTTCTTTTTCGTGGATTTAAGATGATGAAAAAAAGAAAATAACAAACGTTGTTTTTCTTCTGTCAAAGAATCTCAAGAAATCACTGTTGTTTTTTTATATTTTGCAATTTGTCGATGCACTGACGAAAAAGAAAATAATCTTTTTCAAGAATATTATTATTCATAATGAGACGTAAAAAACACATTTTCATTTTAATCGTAAGAAAAGAAAAAAATCTGTTAGTTTTTTTGGCTCAAATCTTTACGTGTATGATTATATGTATATCCTTGAAAAACACATTTGCATAAACGAGCACGCGCAAAAATCACTTGTCCTGTTTGATAAGATTGTCGCAAACGCGAAAGGTGTTTGATGATGCTGTTATTATGTTTATTTAATGAGAGAGATAAAAAGAAAAAAATGACGTTTCGTCTTTTTTTTTCTTCTCTCAAGGAAAAATATCGGCGTATCAAAAATCGATATCGTTGATTCTTTGTTTTGAAAAGGTAAATTCCACATACACATTTATATATATATGTGTGTGTGTGTGTGTATGAGTATATCATTAGGAGAAAAGCAAAAAACCGTTTTGCAAGAGAAGAACGACAGTTTGTTTCATTGCCAAAAAAAAAATAGAATAATAGTTAAGAAAGAAAAAGAATGCGAACGAGAAAGAAGAAAAAGAAGAAGAAGAAAAAATACGAGAAAGAGAAAGCGTTCGTTTAGAATATTTGATTTTTTTTTTGAGGTAAACAATAACAACATCGAGCACAAAACCGCGACCACATAGGCCAAGGAATTCAATCGAGTAAGACCTGTATTTTAATGCATCGAGATATGATTGTGTGTGTGTGTAGGTTGACTTTTCTTTTCGTCTGTCTTTAATCACAAGTTAATGTCAAAATGTTAAAATAACACGTGTTAATTACAGTGAGAAAAGGAATGTTAGTTTGAAATGTAATACATGACACTGAAAAAAGAGAAATAAAAGAACATATACAGCGAGCTCATTCCTATGAGGTATGTTTCCTTTTGGGATTGAGATTGACAACTCTTTTTTTCCTCTGTTTTTTCAATGTCAAAACTAAGCAAAGAAATGAGGTAAAGAGAAAAACAATCTGAGTGTTTATGCGTCCCGTGCTCAACAACATTAAAAAAAGAGAAAAATTCATGTTTTGTCGGCTCTAGAATCGATTCTCAACCGTCGATTTGTTTTCTTTTTTGTTTTTAGATTTTCGTTTGCTTTTTCTTGAGAACAATGGGCAGTTTCGGATGGGATTATCATCCATGTTGTGTACAGTATCATAATGGTCGGCCATTATCCGTTGCACTTACCGAGCCAGCCGATGAAAACGAAATCTCATCGTTTGCTCACAGTGATTTTGCGATACAATGCCGACCGAGAAGTCAATCATCAGGCAGACGATTTCACCGAGAATCTTATCGTATTTATCATCCCAATGTTCAATATGCAACATTTAATTATTGTGCACCGTTTCAACAGCGAGTTTATGACTATGGTTCATCTCGCGAAGGTTTTCTCGAAAAATTCGGTAGGATAAATCGTTTCATTTGTTTTGTTTTTGCTAAATTTATGCATGAAAAAAAATATATTAGAAACAATAACAATTGAAGAACAATGTCGCCCAAGACATCAATATGTTCGTCGATCAGCTACGCCTGTACGTCAAGTTAAAATACGTTCTCGACCTTCATCATGTTTTGATCTGCAGAAAAAAGAAGTAGCAGCCGCAACAGGTAAACAAACTCAAACAACAAATTAAATCAATTTCAAGCTGTGACTTTTTCTTTTTTCTTCTCAAAGATAATAATCAATGGACACAAGTTGTCGACGAACGAACCGAAGAACATCATAATTGGCATTACAATTTTACTATACCGTTACAAACTTCTGCGAGTACTCATACAGCATCGATCGCAACTCAACACGAAGATGTTCGTATTCCGATAACATCGTCAATTCGTCCATTGAAAAAAGATACATGGACATCGACTGAAGATCTACCGAAGAAAGCACGTCGACCGTTAAGTATTTCAGGTAATGACAAATAAAAAGAACGAATTAGCATATTTTATTTGACTATTGTGGTTTTTATTGTATATAGAAACTCAGGTACTTGAACGTTATGAAAAAAATGAAAAAATTCGTCGCGATTCACTCACAGGTTAACCAGGACATATCTTCAATTAAAAAAAACTACTTTTGTCTTTTTCTTTTTCTTCTGTAAATTTAGAAAGATCCGATGCCGGTACTTTCACTCAAGTTTTAACTCAACGCCCATTGCATCGTTCGTATGATGGTAAAATATAGCTCTTCGCTTAGAGATATTTTTATTTTTGCTCTAATACGCTTATGCACGCTTACAGATGATGATGATGATGATTCCGGTGATGAACAACCGAGACGTACTAGTAGAAAACTTCAACGTAAAGATTTTCTTCAACGAATGCATACAAAAAATGGTAATGCTTCATTATTTAATTAATCATTTCACAACAGACAAAAAGCATTCGTAATTTTGTTTTTAATTATAAATTAATTATTTAGGTACACGTCCGCTTACGTCGATGAATATCTATCCGGAGTGTCTACGAAGTCAAATGATCGTTCGACCAACGGTTAAACCTCGTGAAGCATTAGTCGATGCTCCTGCTATCGTTGCACCGCCGACTGAAGCCGAATTGACACCTCGTCTAACTGTCGACACTCAGTTTAAATCTCGACATTATCTCGGACCAATATGAAAAACATGAATTCGATATTCTCCTCATTTAACAACGATAGAAAACCACAACAAAATATTTTTGTTTTGTATATCTTAATCGAATATTCTTCGCTTTTTTTCTTTTGTTCAGATATTTATTTTCTATAGATTTCAAAAGAAGGAAAGAATAGATCATTTTTGCGAAATTACTTAGATTAAAAACGATTATTGCATGTAAATGGAAAAAGTATAGGTCTAGATTGCCATGGCTGTATGCATGTAAGCTTTTGTCTCAGTATAATGACTCGATTTAATACCTGTAGCTGTTGCAGCAGCCGAATCACGTCCTGCATAACTAAACAATCACGAGAGAGAGAGAGAGAGAGAGAGAGAGAAAGTTTTTGCTTTTTTTTCTGTCTGAAATTGAGTTTTACTTGATTTCTTCAGAACGTTGATCATTCATCGAACGGAGAATCGACGCAAGTCTCGGTTTACAATACGAATACTAAAAACAAACATTGAAAAATGTTTTTACTTTTGAATTGCAGCCATTAAAAACATCTTACAGCGCCCATATTTTTATGTTCTTCTTGAGCAAAACATATTTTTGCATTCGGATATTTTTCTAATTCTTTTCGAATTAAATCATAAGGAAACGGACATAACTGTTCGATTCGAACAATAGCAATCGATGATTCGATTTTCATTTTAGCACGTTCAGCAACAAGATCGTAATAGGTTTTGCCTGAACAGAAGATGATTTTCTTGACATCAGACGGATTCTCCGATGCAAGACCAGATTCAGGATAGATTCGTTGGAAACTTGTACCTTCGAGCATTTCATCGAACGATGAACGACATTCAGGCAAACGAAGTAACGATTTCGGCGACATGACTATCAGCGGTTTTCGAAAAGGTAATGCTAATTGTCGACGAAGAAGATGAAAATAATTAGCTGGTGTTGAAGCATTGGCTACGATCCAATTGGTATGATCTAATTGATACATTGCTACGTCATTATGTTGAATATGTTTGCTTTCTTTCATTTCAGTAACTCGATCTTCATCTTCCGAGGACATCTGATCGAAAACAAAATTATGAAAGATGATTGTCGTTTTTTTTTCTTACTTGTAAAAATCGTTCGAGACGTGCCGATGAATGCTCAGGTCCCTGACCTTCATATCCATGTGGTAGAAGAAGAACAATACCACTTTGTCGAACCCATTTCATCTGTCCACTTGAAATAAATTGATCAATGATACATTGAGCATTATTAGCAAAATCACCTTCGAAAACAAACAAACAATTCGAACGATTTCTCTTTCAATTTTACCGAATTGTGCTTCCCAAATAATCAACGAATGTGGATTCGTTATCGAATAGCCTAATTCAAAGCCTAATACGGCAAATTCTGATAACGAACTATTACAAATTGTGTAACGTCCTTGCGTTGGATGGAGATGATTCATTGGTATATAGAAATGTAAATCCTTGGCTTGATCATGTAAAACATGATGTCGATGTGAGAATGTGCCTCGCTCGACATCTTGTCCACTTAAACGAACATGATCACCATTGAAAAGTATGCTTCCGATAGCCAATGATTCGCCAAGAGCCCAATCAACCTGTCGATCTTTGAGCATTTTCGAACGATGTTCAAAAATACGTTGAAGACCTCGATGAAGTGTAAAATCATTCGGTAGGTCATGTAGATGAGTGCCAATTCGCTTGATAAGATCCTCGGATATACCAGTACTTGGATAAGGAAATGGACCATCGCTAGTAAAGAAACCTTTCCATGGTGAATCGAGCCAATTTTTGATTTTTTCATAAGCAGGACTTGTTGAATGACTGTATGCATCGTCGAGAAGTCTATCATATTTAGCTACTTCAGCCTAGATGATATTTCTATTTGTTGATTTCTATCGAAATATCGACACTTACTTCATACCAATCTTGTTTGATTCGACCTTCATCTATTAATTTCTTAACCCATTTTTGAAGGACAGGTGTTTGTTTTTCAATTTTTTTATACCTTTATAAAAACAAACTCGAAAGATTCAATTGATTTAAACTCTCTTTCTCTCTCGAACTTACATCATCGGTTGTGTAAATTTCGGTTCATCAGTTTCATTATGTCCATGTCGACGATATCCAACCTAAAACCACTTATTTTCATTCGAAAAACAAACGATCTTATTCGTCGATTCCTACCAAATCAATAACAACATCTTTCTTAAAAGTACATCGCCATTCAGCTGCAACTTTTGCAACATACAAAACCGCATCCACATCATCAGCATTCACATGAAATATAGGCGCATTAACAACATGCGCAACATCAGTACAATAGGGACTCGAACGAGCCATACGTGGATCCGTAGTAAAACCGATTTGATTGTTGCAAACAACATGTACAGTGCCATGCGTTGTATACGCAGGTAAATCAGTCAAATGAAATGTTTCAAAGACAACACCTTGGCCTGCAAAGGCAGCATCACCATGAAGCAACATACTCATTGCTTTATCACCGTATTTGTCATGACGATAGAATTGTTCGGCACGAGTTTTGCCTTGAACAACGGGATCGACAGCTATTTAAGATTGAAAACTATGTCGAATGAACATATTCAATTCGAATTTTTCTACCTTCTAAATGAGATGGATTAGCAACGAGAGCTGTTTTAATCAACGAATTCGATGCACGATTTAAACGTTCAACACATGTGCCCAAATGATATTTCACATCAGCAGAACCCTATTGAGGAAAAAACAATATCGATTTTATGAAAATCTCTTTCTTTTATTCTCATCAACGTACAGAAAGATCAGATGGTCCTAGTTTTGGATTGAATTGACAGAAAATTTCTTCTAATGGTTTACGTGTAACATTAGCAAGTACATTTAAACGACCACTGAAAACAAAATAATGAAAAAAAAATCTTCAAATAACTAAATAACAAACCGATGTGGCATGCCCATAATAACAGTGTCGACACCCTGTTTAGCTACTGTATCAATAACGATTTTCATTGCTGGAATAAGTACTTCTAAACCTTCGAGTCCAAAACGTTTTTCTGTGCTCCATTTTTTCATTAAGAATTCTTCAAATCTTTAAAAAAATATCTCTCATACAACGAAATCAAGTCAACTGTCATACTTTGATGCTCTCAAAAGTCGTTTGACAGCTCGTTCAATATCATCAGTTGGTAATCTTTTTTCTTGTGGATCTTCAAATTTCTGTCGAATCCAATTACATCTGTCATGATTATTAATATACATATACTCAAGGCCAATTGATTGACAATAAGTATCCTACAAAACATAGAAATCTTCTCTTAACTTATCGACTTCTCGGCGATTAGTTTTCTACTTCCAATCGGCGAACAATTTCTCTTAAAGTCAATTGTTTTTCATTACCACCGATAAATGTACTCGCAGGAAGATAAAACATTCGATCAAGATCATTCTCATCTATGACAAATAGAAAAAAAAACTAAAAACAATCTTTCTCTATGAATTCAATCGTACGGAAATTATAGAACGTATAATTGAGATCCTGTGGTCGTTCACCAATATGAGCCGATGATATTTCAAGTGGATCAAGTTGAGCTAATTTATGACCACGCATCTAATCGATAAACTTTCTTTTCAACGAGACTATTTTCAAAAACAAATGAAATCAACTTGATAAGCTCGAACGAGTGCTTGAATAGCCAAATGTTCTTGAAGAGTTTTCGTATTCACTGAAGTTGCAGTTAAATGACTACTTAACATTGGTGTTTCCGCAATTGAAATTGGACCAGATTGGTTTTTTGTAGTACTCAAAGAATTTTGATTACGAAAATAGAGATCCCATGACTGAATACAATAAAAATCAAATGTCAATTCAATAAGCAGAAAAAAAAACAACGTAGAATACTTTATGAACGGAGTTCGGATCTCTTAACCATTGACTATGCATTTCTTCGATATAATCAGCTGATGTTGCATTATAGAAGGCGACTCGTGTTGCTCGATGCATACATCTTTGATTGTTGATTAATTGTGGAATGTATCGGATGGATTTGAATGAATTCCGTGTCGTTAATGAAAGTATTCGATCCATGTTAAAACTATCATAGGTAGAAAATGAGTTTTGCAAATCTTGAATTGACTCAATGACGTCATTGAACTACTTTTTCATTTTTCATTCATCTATTCCTCTATCGGAATAATTAGTCATCCTGTCATTTTCGTATTAACTTAATCTTATTTTTAAATATTTTCACAAGAAAATCAGAGTTTTTTTTCTTTTTTCTTGATTGATCGTAAGAAATCGAAAATATTCTCATAGCGCTAAGTGCAACTGATGAAATTCGACGTTGATTACGCGCCGAAGATAAAAAACAAGGCGAAAAGCAATCATCAATCTATCGAGTAGGCCGCGTTTTTTTTGTCACCATATGATTCAACGTAAAAACTGATTTCGAAAGATTTTTGTTATTCATTCATAAGACGTTGAAATCATCTGACAATGATTACCCCAGAAATAATATGATTTCTTTTTCTCTCGTTTTCTTTTTTTTTTTCGTTCTTTCATTTTCTTCTCCCTTCTACCCCATTAAATCATCGCGCGTTCGTCGATGTCTTTCTTCCTCGTCGACCGGCGTCGTTTTTTTTCTTCTTCTTCTTCGCTTTCTTCTATCCCATTTAGAACGTAAGCAAACTTGCGTTCGGCAGCAAACGTTGTGTTGCAATCTCATTCATTCTTTTCGTCGACATTGATGTCTTCTTGCCCTCCATATTAAACAACAAAAGCAGAGAAGAAGAAGAAAAAAACGAAGAAGGAGAATAGAGAACAAGGAAAAAACGCACATTGGTAAAGATAAAGAAACAAAAAGAAAACATTTTTTTCCCTTCTAGATCTTTCTTCACATACTTTTTCTACCTTAAACAATAGTTGAAAAAGAAAACAGCTTTCATTTGAACTAATTCGAATATCATACAATTAGCTTGTCAAATGGCACTGAAACGAATCAACAAAGAATTACTCGAACTCGAAAAAGAGTATGCAATGAATTTAGAAAAAAAACCCAAAAAAACACGAGACTTATTTCCTTTTTCAGTCCACCAGCCAATTGCAGTGCAGGACCCGTCAATGACGATATGTTTCATTATAAGTCTTTCAAAATACATGACATCAAATGACTAATTCCCTTTTTTTTTTCTATTGATGTCTGTTCACGGCAAGCAACTATAATGGGGCCAGGCGATAGTCCATTTCAAGGTGGTGTATTTTTTCTTTCAATTCATTTTCCGGCTGATTATCCATTCAAACCACCTAAGATCACGTATGAAAATCTTCATTTGTTTTTTGTTTTTGGTAAATTGAATTTTGATGTAGATTTACAACGAAAATTTTTCATCCAAATATAAATTCAAATGGAGCTATTTGTCTTGATATTCTTCGTTCACAATGGTCGCCGGCATTGACGATTTCAAAAGTTCTACTATCGATTTGTTCGTTACTTTGTGATCCAAATCCTGATGTATAAGAATTTTCCAATATACTTACGTTGTGTTGAACATCTATTTTCTAGGATCCATTAGTACCTGATATTGCTCGAACCTATAAAACCGACAAGGAGAAATACAATGCCGTATGAAAAACCACATTTTCCTTGTTTGAATTTCGATTTCATTTGATCTATTTCAGACGGCTCGGCAATGGACGCAGAAATACGCGATGTAAAAAAAAGCACGATCCAATGTGTAACAAATAATTAGCAAGAAAATTCACCCACTCTCGTTTATTTGTTGCTCATATTGATTTCGTTCTTCTTCTTCTTTTCTTCTCTTTTTTTAAGCTCGTCTTTTTTCGCTTCGTCTGTGTGTATTCAAATGAAAAGACATATATAGAAATTTTCTTTTTCATTATCTTAAGATCTTTTTTTTTCCTATTGTGTGCGTATGTGTTTGTGTCTATGTTATTCGAAAAGATGAGCATAAAAACAAATCATAATACATTTAACAAAACAAAGCAAACAAACAACTAATTGAAGAGAATTGAACCTTTCTTTTTTTTTGCGCGTGTATGTATAAGTAATAGCAGAAGATATGAATGAATTTTTTTTTGCAGATTATTTCCGACTAATAGATAATGGCACTTAAACGTATTACGAAAGAACTACAAGATTTACAACGAGAGCCGCCGGCCAATGTCAGTGCAGGACCTGTGAGTTCAATGGAAATCGTTTTAAGATGATGATTAACTTTTGAATGAATGATTTTAGATACAGCCAAGTGATATGTTCAATTGGCAAGCGACAATTCTCGGTCCTAGTATGCGAATGAAATGAAACGAAACTTAAAAATCGAATTTATTTGTCATTTTTAGGCGATTCCCCATATCAATCAGGAGTTTTCTTTCTTTCAATTAACTTTCCAACAGACTATCCTTTTAAACCACCTAAGATCACGTAAATCTCGTCGTTTTTTTCTCTCTTTCTCATAATAATTTCGAATTTCTATTAGATTTACAACAAAAATCTATCATCCGAATATAAATTCCAATGGTGCCATTTGTTTGGATATTCTCCGTAGTAATTGGTCGCCTGCTTTAACTATATCGAAAGTTCTTCTATCTATTTGCTCATTATTATGTGACCCAAATCCAGACGTAAGAAGAAGAAGAAAAAACTCGATCGAATCATTGTGAATTTTTGTTTTTCTTTCAGGACCCATTAGTCCCCGAAATAGCTCGACAATACAAGCAGGATCGCGAAGGATACAATGCTGTACGTGTTTCATCGATACTCGATTTCGCATATTCTTATCATTCGTATTTCGTTTTTTCTTCTTCTTTTAGTCTGCTCGTCAATGGACACAGAAGCATGCAATGTAATTATGATGTTACTATATTCTGTCTCTCATCTCCAAAAATTACAGTGAATTACCAAGCAACTAAACCAGAGACATTATCTCTTTCATTCTCTCTCGCTTCCTCTCTTTTTTTCTTTCTCTTTTTTTTTCATTTTTTGTTTCTCTCTCTCTCTCTCTCCTTATTGCGAAGTTCGATGTATATAAATAAATAAATCCAAAAGGCGAATAACTTTCATCGAATATCATGCGTTTAGACACAAATGAGGAGTATTTTTTTTCGTCTCCTCGTTTCTTTCGCGTTCTATAAAGTACAAAGATAAACGAACGATGCAATAACTAAAATCGACCATCTGTTTCGTTCGTGAAGGGCACAGTCCAATTTTGATTTCTTTCGATATTTTGTAGATTCAATAGGAAAATAGAAGGCAGACATTATGGACGCATTAGTTTTGAGAATTTCGAATTATTTCGAAAAATTTAATCATTCATTATCAACAAATGAACCGATCATTCCGAAGAAAAATCCATTGTCCTATTATGTTTTCGATTTCGAACGTTCCAGCGATCAGACAAGTACAACTTTATATGATCTTCGACGTTTTATGATCGAACGTTGGCAATTGAGTTTCATCTATGCATTTGCCTATTTATTATTAATCTATTTGGGGCAAACGTATATGAAAAATAAGCCAAAATTTGATTTACGTTTATGTCTAGCTGCTTGGAGCGGTCTATTAGCTATATTTTCAATATTTGGTGCCATTCGAGTTCTACCGGAATTAATCTATGTTATCTATCGACATGGAATTAAATATTCAATTTGTAATAATTCGAATGCATTCGGTGTTGTCGGCTTTTGGTATTGATGTTTGCCGGTTTGACAAATGAAATGAGAGAAAAAACAACGTTTCTTTTGTAGGACATGGGCATTTTGTTTTTCGAAATTACCCGAATTAATCGATACCGTTTTCATTGTACTTCGTAAACAACCATTGATTTTTCTTCATTGGTATCATCATGCATCGGTTCTCGTCTATTGTTGGTTTAGTTATCAAGACTATAGTTCAACTGGACGGTAAACAGCAAAGAAAATCTTCGAAAAGAAAATATCTTTTTGCTTTCAGATGGTTCTGCGGATTAAACTATGTCGTTCATGGTGTCATGTATTCGGTAAGATCGAAATTTTTTTTTAAAAAAAATCTATTGTTTATGTTGTGTTTTAGTACTACGCATTTCGAGCTTTGAGATTTCGTATTCCACGTTGGGTATCGATGATCATTACGTTACTTCAATTGACTCAAATGGTTGTCGGATGTTGGATCAATATCAAAGCTTGGCAATACAAACAAAACGGTGAAACATGTCAAGTTACGGATGAAAATCTCAAAGTTTCCATAGCGATGTATGGAACATATTTTCTATTGTTTGCTCACTTTTTTCTTGGTTCATACATATTCAAAACGAAGAAAACTAAGAAAATCGAATAGAACAAAACAACAACAACAATCATCATCTTGGTTTTTCTATAGTTTTCTTTTACGAAATAAAAGAAGAAGATCGAACAACAAACGATTTGTTTAATCAATCGAGTTTAAATCGAAACAGTTACTCGTCAATTTCGCCAGATGTTGACGAGATTCTATCGTATTTTATTGAATTATAAACAAGGTAGAGGAGAGAAGAACTACGATGCACCGATGCAGATAATTACTTTTTTTTCTCGCTCTGTATATTATTATCTAATGTAATTTTGTAAAGAACTGCTGCGAGCTACTTACTACAGCTGTAGACAAGAAAACAAATGAGAATAGAACGATAGTTATTAGAAAGTTTGCAAGAGAGATGATAACAATGACATTTATGTGGATTTGTTTAATTTGGATATGGAAAATTCTATATGCTTTCGAATATGAAAATGCAACGATCGCATCGAAACGAACGAAACAAATAACAACGATTCTCGATGGACTTTTGCAAGATTATCAAGCTCATATTCGACCAAATTTCGGTGGTAAATTAATCGAACATTGACATTAAATTTCAATCATTTTCATGTTCATTCTTTCAGACGGTCCGACAATGATCAATTTCGATATACTTGTGAGTTCATTTGGTCCTATTCAAGATATCGATATGGTTGAGTGTTTGAGTTCATTGAATTTATTTTGTCTCGACTTTTCGATTGTTTAGTCGTACACAATGAATTGTTATTTTCGTCAACGATGGCGTGATGAACGTTTGCAATTTGCTGAAGAAGTTGGCGTACTTTCATTGTCAACGAGTATGCTCGAACGTTTATGGCGGCCGGACACAGTTTTCTATAATTCGAAATATTCGTATTTACATACGATACCGACGAGTAATCGATTGTGGAGATTGTTTCCCGATGGATCGATTTGGTATTCATCTCGGTAGAAAAGTCAATTGATTTGACTTCGAAATCTTGTTTTCTTTTCTCTTCTACGTAGAATAACAGTCAAAGCAAAATGTAATATGAATCTACGAAATTTTCCGATCGATTCACAAATTTGTCAGTTGCTGATCGGAAGTTGTAAGAGACTGATTTTAATTCGAGAATCGAACGATTTGTGTTGTTTGGTTTTGTTTAGTTGCGAATTCAGCAGTGGATATTCAATATGATTGGCGTTTAGGTGTGAATAAAAGTGTCAATTTCGATACGAAAGTTTTATTATCTCAATTCGATCTTGTTCAATATCCACAATATGATGAAATACTCAACATCAATGGAAGTATGTGTTTATTCATTTACTATTTCACTTCATTTTTTCTGTTATTAAGGAAATTTTTCTGTTCTTCGTATTGATTTCGTTCTCAAACGACATATGGGCTATTACATTCTTCAAGTGTATATTCCGAGTTCGATGTTAGTTATTCTCTCATGGGTTTCGTTTTTTATTCATCGTGAAGCAACGGCCGATCGAGTCAATATCGGTGCTATGACATTTCTTAGTCTTACGACTCTCAGCTTTGATATTCGAACTTACACAGCTGTTGTTCCGTATTTAACTGCGCTCGATTGGTTTGTTATTATGTCCTATTCGTTTCTACTTGCATCATTACTTCAATTTGCATTTGTTCATTATTTTACGAAATTTGGTTACGGCGAAGAAGCAGCAGCAGCAGCAAATTTTCAACATTCGACTGATTATGAACGTATTCCTCGTGGACATAGTCGTTCGACTTTTCGTCCATCGATATCAGTTGCAAGTGGTAACAAATATCGGCCTTGTTGGACGAATTTTGCTCGTTATCTTTGTCGATTTTGGTTTTGTTTAACGGGCAGTACAAGATACAAACATGTGATACGTAAACGTTCGACACGTATCGGTGTTAATAGTCGAAGTGACTTAGATGTATTTGCTCGAATCGTATTTCCATTGAGTTTTGTTCTTTTCAATATTTTGTATTGGTTCTATTTTCTGCAACTTCAACATTAAATGAAGGACAGAGAAAAGGAGAAAATGTAAATACCTTAAAGGATTTTTGTCACTTATTTTAAATAATAAAACAAAAAGCTGAGACGCAATTGAAACAGTTTGTTGTTGCATAGCAAATGACGAGCTATCTCGCGCCTGAAAGTCCTCGAGTATCATCCGTTGTATCGGAATCATATTTCGAAAGTTTACATGATTTTCCCAAGATTAAAGATCAAGAAAATACTTGTTTATTCAATGGTGAATATGAACGAGAATTATGTTTCTATTTAGCTAAACATACCGAGTCGAATCCTGATCATCAAATATGTTTAATTGGCGATGAACTAATTTGGACAAAAAAGATTCAAGAAGGTTTATTTTTAAATAAACCAATTGATTTTCTTAATTGTACAGATAAAAGCAAACAACATTTATCAAGAAAACAATACGATCGAATTATTCTTCTCAATTGTCTTCATAAACTTACATATTCTCCAATTCATATTCTTCGTCGATCATTAAATCAAAATGGACGTTTAATCATTGTCTATCGAGATCCCTATCGAAATACGCTGCCATTACCTCCTTCAGTTGTAAAAAAATGGTTTCATACGAATGAAAATAGTGCACAATATGTGAAAGAATTTTATCGACAAAGAGGAAGTCGATTGGAAATTTCGGAGCAAATCGAAACGATTAAATTTACGATTGAGAAATTGAGATGGTTTAGTTTGTTATACTATCGAATGTTTTATCCATTGTCTTTAATTCAACAGAAACAAGTATGCAAAGACCAGATACACATAAATTAGTTATTTATTTGTTTTTCTTTTAAGATGATCTACGAATTACGACAAATCAATGAGACTTATTTCAAATATCATCATGGTCTCGTTGAACTACGTGACCGATTAACATTTTTCACTATTCAAAAAAATAGTTGACCTATCTTTGAACTTATTGTACGTAGCTGCATATTGAAGTGATAAGCAAAGCAAGCAAGCAAGCAGACAACTTTCTTCTATGACTCTGTTTTACAAGAAATAAAATATTTTGTAAAAAAGAAAAGTCAAATCTCAAAATCACTATGTAGAAAACAGTTTAGTTTCTATTTCTTATAACGTTACGCTAGTACGACGCTCTCGTCGTTTCTGTTTGATCACTCGAATAATTGTGATAAGACATGGCATCAAAATCTTTAAACCAACTGATAAACCTCCAGCAAATGCAATAAAACTTGTCAAAGTAACAAGCATATTCTGTTGGCTCATGTATGCGTAGACACATGATAAGGGCGCGCATTGTTCGTAGTATTTCTGATAGGATAATAGATCTACAGGTGATTCCCAATGTTCCACCATAAGTTCAGACAATATATATTCAATTGTTGTTGCATTCGGCTGAAATCGACTTGAGCTCATTAATGCATTGAATATAATATTACTATCGTTCACTATAAAATCGACTAATGTTTGATTGTATAAAAATTCAAGAGTTGATTGAAGAAGAGATTCAAGTGGCAAACAGCCGACCAAGAAGCCAGGTAGGGTAAAGTTATCACCAATTTGAGCAGATCGAACGCAGGTTGGTATAAAACCACAAGAACACTGTCCTGTAGGTGAATCATAAACGACAGGCTCCAAAAAAAACATCGAACCTTCAACCATATCACCAGGTACAAATTGCCAATTACTACTTGTCATGCTGACAAGTGTATTAGTGTGTATATACGATCGAATCAAACGAAGATCAGTCGTAAATGAAGTGGCTATAGTTTGTTTTAATTGATCAAAAAGTGAATTGATTTGATTATTAAAATTTGTTTCAGAAAGAAGAAAATTATTAATGAAATATTGTGTTTCTAATTGTTGTATTGAATTGCTAATAGTTGAATTCATTAGTTGACAAAAATCAGCGAGTAATTGAAATTGAAAGGTTGCAGCCGATCGAAAATCTGCCGAAGAGTATCGTGGAAGGCGAAAATAAGGCGTTTTATTATAAACAATCGAATCCGATAGATATTGGTCAATGTTTGGCGTGAACATAAACGAAATCCAGTTTTGTGTAATAAAATCAGATGAGCACACTTCATGAAGTGTTGGTCGCACGAACGAGAAAAACGATGAATAGGGAATAGACAAACGTGAACAAGAACACTGAAGATCGGGGATAGTCTGAAGTTGTTGATAAGTGCTAAGAGAAGGTGATAATACAGTTTTTACGATTCTTCGTTCGGATAGAGTCGAGTATAAATACACTGTGATCAAAATTGTTGTGTAAACAATAAGATAGAATCGTGTTATTTGTCGTTGTGTTTGTATTTCAATTTCGTTTGAATTGATTTTATAGAATAAATTGAGTGATAAAACGAATTTTTTTATTCGTTGAACAAGAGATATTGTCGATGTACGATTCTCAGCTAGAACGGAAATTTTCATTGTTTAGTTACAGATGATGAATTCTGATGGTTTTAAATTACCTCTTGTGATCTTTCGATAAATTCGTACAAGCAAAGGAATAAGAATTCGTAAGCCCGTTGTGAGTCCACCAAAAACACCGATAATCGTAAGAATAATATAGACAAAACTCTGGCGTTTATTAGTTTCATAAGTGCAAATGGATGGAGCACATGCTGCGAAATACGCTGAGAAATTGACATATGTTTTCCAATGATCGATCATCATTCGATTGACAATGGATCCAATCTAGAAGTAAATATGTTTACAAGAATAAACCGAAATATAGTAATGATTTTACTGTCTCATTCATATTATTCAATGTTAAATTAAGAATGGGAAATTGAGATTCATTTATCGAAGGAGTATAATAATATAGTATTCTATTCATACATGCTTGACTATAGAAACATTCGAGCGTTGATTCAAATGCAGAATTGATAGGAAAACATCCAGAAAATAAGCCAGGTATACTGTAAAAGTCTTGTACATCGAGGTTTATATCAATATTTGCAATGTACGTATACCATCGACATGTTTTATTAATCGCACATATACATTTTTCATGATTGTAAAATTGTTCATTTGGTTGCCGAATCTGTAATACTTGGACATTTCAAAAATGATTCAACTGTAGAATATTCTATACATACAGCTGCTGTATTAAATAGACTTGTATTGACTTCATTGTAAATAGGCCAAGACAGTGGAAATATTGTACCGTCTGAGTCGATGTTCTAAACAAGAAATAAGCATGATAAAGTCATTTTCTTTAGGTATTAGCAATACTAGAACAAAATTTAGAAAGTAGCCAGCCAATAGCTGATTTCCATGCAAGACAGCACGAATTAATTGATACTGATCAACAAATGAATCAACAGTAGTATTTTTCCAATTAATAACTGCCAATTGTATTTGGGATTCAAATAGTGATTGTTCAATGAGTTTATTATTGACGATTTGGGTTCGGAGAAAATTTTCTTGACTACTGTTAATTGTTTGTTGTGAAAAACGGCATAATGCTTGCAAGATTTGAAAGAAATTCACACCTGTCAATCGAAGATCGCCGTCAAACCAATCGTATCCGAAACTCTCATCAAGTAATGGATTATTTAAAAGATCCATCCATTGTTGGCTAATAAATAGACTTGAGCATAGTTGATGATAATAGATTTCAATTGAAATAAATGTATCGTATAATACGGACGTGCTAATACAAGTACAAGAAAGCGAGAAAGGATATAATTGATGAAGATTATTCACTTGAATTTCAGTTGGCTGGTAAATAGTTTCTTGTTGAGTTTTGAGTACGATAGATGAGTATAGAATAAGAGTGAAGAGCGTAATAATAAGAGTAACAAAGAAAAGACGCGTTGATAAGACTTGATCTTTAGCGAGTTGAATATCAGTTGGATCATGATAGCCTTTACGAAATATATTGAGAGTAAGGAGATATCGTTTGATTTTAGTTATTGTTGTATACAGACGAGTTGTAACTAAACAAATGTGTACAAAATTATATTTGTAAGATAGATCTTCACTCTTTTAGGATACTTTAACTACGAGGAACTTTAATGATTACCTTGATTTTCAGCTGTTTGCACAGAATGCATCGATCGTATTTGTCGTCGGTTTCGAAACTTTTTGACAATCCATGGTATTAAAAGACGAAGTGTAACAATTAAACCTCCATATATACCAATAACTGAAGTCAAAGCATCTAAAAATCCGTTTCTTTTGGTAATTGAATACGTGCAAACAGAGGGTGCACAAGTTCTATAATAGTTTTCATAGGACATATTGATTGTTGACCATGTTTCAATCATCATATTATCGAAAAGATTTTCAATAGTTCTGTTTCTCATAAAATCAGTAGTATCATCGAGTGCTGTAAAATCAGGACGAGATTGATTGCTATCATTGAACAATGAGATAAATGAAGTTAAATTGTTTATACAAAATTGATCATAGAAACATTCGAGTGTTGACAACAGCATTGATTGCACAGGATAACATGTAGCAACAAGACCAGGTATAGACATTTGTTCATAAAGATCACCTGGTGTTGGATAAAAATAATCATTGACGAATATAGAAGCGTTTACAGAATCATAGATACCCAACGGTACTTGGCAAGTACTATCACAGCTGAAACAGTAAGGAGAATCACTCGTTGGTTCATAGCTGTTTCTGCCCATTGTAGCGAAAACATCATCGAAACCATCTTGATTAATATAAAAAGGAACGAAATTTGTTTCTAAACCAGAAAATAATTGATTGTTTACGATGAATTGCAATACTAAATTTCGATAGGTGGAAAATACACTGAAAATATTCAATTTAAATTCATTGAAAATTGTTTCTAATTTTATTTGTAGAATTGATGGTGGAATGACTTGTATACTGATAAGCTGATTGAAACCAAATTGCAGAAGACTTTGTTCAACGATTGTTAATGAAATATTACAAATAGAAGCTAGAGCTTGAAATTGTGAGCTAGCAGTCGTACGAAAATCGAAAATTCGATAAAGAATAGACTTATCTTTTCGACTAATAAAATAAATCCAACGATCGCTTATGAAGTCACTACGACAAATCGAATGAAATTCTGGTTCAACTGACATAAATATTGAATAGGGAATAGCAACATTGGAGCATATACAAGATGGATTATTTAATGCATTAAACTGCTCAAGTGACGGACGTTCGAGAGTAACGAGTTCTGTTGTACTGAACATAAGTACTTTTGTGGACGTCAACGCAAGAAGGATAATTACGAGAGAGATAATATAAATACGTGTCGATAGAATTTGTGTTCGAAGTTGATGATCGTTACATGTACCATTGCGTCCATCACTCGGAAAGGTATTGTATGTGCGTAGATATTGTTTGAAAGAGTTCCACCACGACATTAAAGGCCAAATATCCATTGAACCAAAAAGTATCGTTTACTTCACATCAGCCAAATTAAGAAAGTAACTCATAATTCACTATTTTTTTTACAATTACAGTAGAGTAGTTCTCGTATGCATTCTGACATCAATAGTAGTAATTATTAAATGATGAAAACTTCATTATATTGAATTCTTAGCTCCTCTTTCTCACATAAAATGTAGGCGAAATTCCAATTCTTTTCATTAGATAAATCGACTATTAAATATGAACGATAGCATCTGTTGAAGACTTCAAATAAGATCGAATTCAACTTCTACTGTTCTCACTTAAAAAGTACATTCATGACTTTTCTATATTTTTTAGTTTCTATTTTCCATATGGACTTAAATAAAATCTGTTCAATGAAATAGTGTTTTAACAAACAAATGATATTCGCTTTGACTTTAAAAGTTAAAATTAAAGAACCCATTCTAGTTATCCAGAACTAATAAAAAAACACTCCCTAAAGCAGCTGTTCGCTTATATGAAAATTATTTATAATCTCTCAGAAACTCTTTATATTCTTATATACGATGCAATCAATATAATTCAATAAGAGTATATACGGATGCAATTCAAGGTTACAACGAAAAGTCGATATTCCGGTCTAATTGAGTGCTATTATCATGGGTATTAGATAAAGTGAAAGTAGAATTTTTTTTATTAAAAGTCTTATTTATTAAATAGAGAGGAAAAAAAATCAATCCTACAAATGACATCTAAGAAATAATAACATAAAAATGTATTATTATGATTTTATTTTTGTTTGAAATTGAAAATTAAAATCTCTGTTTTTTTTCTTCGTCTTCTTCTTTAAATATATTCGGTTGTGTAATATTTATTTGCATCTTTTAATATCACATGTAAAGGATTAAATGGGATAATATTATGTGATAATGACTGATCAGTTTGTTCGTTAATAACAATTGCTTCGAGATTTATACTCGGTTCATGATTTATGGAATTCATCGATTTCTGTAATGATGTTCGACGTGAATCAATTGTACTACCGCAAATAGTACCTTCGTTTTCGCTCGTTGTTGCATCGATGATATTCGGATATGCACTTTGAATTGTCGTATCTAATGGAAGATGATTAGATGATGATGGTAGTGGTGGTGGTGGTGGTGGTGGTTGTTCCTCGGGAAGAACAACTGAAATCGGTTCATTTAATGGATTGACAACAACAGTTGGTATGATGTTTTCCGTTGGATTTGTTTCGGATGTTTTCGGTAAAAGCGTTTCGGTTTCAGCAGGAGTTGTCTCTACTGCTATTGAATCCGTTTCTGCTTCTTTATTGGGCTCAGGTATTGCTGCTGCTGCTGTTGGAGGTGTTTTTGAAACTGGTTTAGCTTCTTCAGATAGATCAGCACCGTAGATTCCACTATCAGCTGCCGAAAAGGTCGGTTTAGCTGCTGGTGTATCTGTTTTCGTGTCATTGGCGGCTTTTGGTTTAGGTGTTCCGCCTGTATCGGTTATTTGTATTGTTCGTTCAGGTACAAGTTTTCGTTTAGTTGCATCAGCCGCTGAATTTGGCTTTGTTTGTTCGAGTAGGGGCGCTTTATCGGATGATTTCACTGTTGGATTACTTGCCGAAGTAGATGCTGATTTTTTTCGTGAATTCGCAGAATTTCGACGTCTGAAAAATAAACGAAACAATAAAATTTCGAAAGAGAGGGAATGTAATTGATCTACTTTTTAATTAAAATAAAAACAACGATTCCAATAATAATTGCAAGTAGAAGAGCTACAACTCCCGCAATAATTCCAATGAGAATTTCTGAAAAGAATGAGATTACAATTGATGATGATGAGGAAAGAACAATTCGTTGTCGAATAACCTTTTCGAAGTTTAGTTTTCTTTGTTAACGTTCCATTGAAATTTTCGAAATCACTCTGATTAAAAGGTGGAATAATCGTCGTTGTGTGAAGAATATCTGTCGATGTTGACTGACGATTATCAAACGAACTTGACTCTTTTCCAAGCGTGTCAATTAGCATTCCATCGGAATTGTATTGCGAACGTGCAGTCATTGGAACAACTAAGATATTATTTGTGTTTTCAAAAATAAAAATCAAATTCGATTTACTTTTATAACGAATTTTAAAAAATCTCGAACGTTTTGAACTGGTCGTTTGAAGGGATATATAAATTGAATTAGCCGGTATGAGATACCGTGCATTCGATAGTGGACCATGTATTGATCGTTGATTGCCACACCACAAATGATACGATTTCCAGAAATGATTATCATTTCGATCGACTTTTTCATTCGATGAATCGTAACCGAAAACTTCAATATATTCCGAACGACATTTGAATGCATCTTGTAATTGAATTTGAATTGGTGATAATTCAATAAACATGCTTGGATCAGCTTCGATCGATATCGAACATTTTAAATTATCAGCCATCGGATGAGGATATGCTGGCGAAACAATATATCCGTACAATGTATTTCGAATGGGTGACGTATCGGTACACATCGTGTGAACTGAGAAGAAGAAAAAAACACAACGATATTCTTAAAGAATTCTTCTTCTTTTTTTACTTTGTGTACAACTATATTTAACAAAGAAATAAGTTGGCGTATAAATTTTGTCATGACATTGAAGATAATCTCGACTTGAGATTTGTATTGAACATGTTTGATTTCCTTCACATGCTGAACTATCGACATATGCTTGACAATGTATTAGAAATTCTGTATGATCATCAGGTTCACACATTTGTGTACGTCGATAGACTTTTCGAATCGTAACGTCAGTTAAAAGTGCTCGTTCATCTGGACATGAAATTTGATGAAGACCTTCTTCGGTTGCACACCAAAATCTATCATAAGTTTTTGCTGACACTGAACGAGACAAAAAAAGAAGAAGAAGAAAATTTCATTAAAGAAATGTTTGATGTCTTCTTTTATTTACCTAATTGAGAATAATAAAACAAACTGGTAATTAATGCCAGAATGCACTCAGGCCGAAGCCATACGACCATCCTACATCGGATGTTTGTCGTTTAATAGATTTTAAATTGATAATTCATTGAAATCAAACAAAAATATATTGTTTCTACGTCGATTTATGCAAATCTAGAAACGAGACAAATAATACCAACTTGACACTTTACTTGACAAAACACTGATTCTCTAATTATCAATTCTTTCTTGTCGAGCAAATCATTAGCAGATCTCATCACTTTCTTCTTTTATTTTTCTAACATACATGTGTATTGTTGTTGTTGTTTGTTGTTGTTTGTTGTTGTTCGTTGCTTGAGTCTTTATGCCTTATTCAAATAGAAGAACGCATCCTGAAAGCAATCGACATAATGAGTCGATGAGTTGTTTTGATTACAGACTACGGGTCCTGCTTTAGGCGGCACATTCATTTTCTAGATGAAGATGAAAGACTACTCTATTCTATTCCTATATTTTCAGTTTTTTTTTCTCATCATTATCTGAGTGTGAAAAAAAGAAGAAGAAGAAGAGAAAAGACGAAGAAGAAGAAGAAGAAGAAAGGAGAAAAAAAAATTGGCATAAACCGAGAATATTTCTCTTCTCTTCCGACTAGTAAAATAAACAAAAAAATGAAGAGAGGAATCTCGATTGATTTAATTGCTTATACATGCACAAAATATTCGACTAAACGATTTTCATTTGATATTGCATGCGTGAACAACAACAACAAATAACATCAGCAAAAAATAATTGACTGATGATGAGAATTATTCAACAACGATCTGTCAGTTCAGATTAGAAATTCAAATCGACAATAACACAGAGAAGAAGAAGAAAAAACGACCGCGAACAAAGATTAATAATCAAATCATAAAACCTTTGCCTTTTGTCTTTCAATGTTTATCATTAATCTAAATCGAACGAATGATTAATCATCATTATTGTCTCGAATTGAATTACCAGGTGTGAATGAAATATTTAGTAGAAAACAAAAGTCCATCAACTTACATTTGATAATCTCATCTTGTTCTAAACAGTAATAATGAAAAATGACGTTGAATCAAACTAAAAGAAAAGATCTCTCTCTCTCTCTCTAGCCATCTTCAAGCTATGCATAGGCATTTCTGTTTGAGATATAGAGTAAAAAAAGTTCTCAGATAGAGAGAAGAAAAAGGAGAAGAAGAAGAAGAAGCAGAAGAAGAAGAAAAAACTGAAGGATAGCGAGAATTTATTCTTTCTTCTGTGTTTCAGCCCCGGAAGGACGACGAGAGCAATAGTAATAGAACATAGAATGGAATGAAGAATGAATGTGTCGAGTCTATAGACGAGAAGGAAGTAGAAAAAACCGAGAAGAAAACGAAGAAGAAAAATAATAGAAAAGGAACTGTTCTTATCATTAAAATATATCGATATGTATTTCCGTGAAAAACTGACCAAAGAAGAAAGGAAAAAAGAATGTTGAATTGATTTCTAATGAACAAAGAGAAGAGAAAAGAAGAAGAAAAAGAAAGAAATCAAATCCTGTATTCTTGACGAAAACAACAAGTAAAGAATAAACTGATGACGACTTATTGAAAGAGAACAAGCAATGAAGTCAACACGTACACACACACACATTGAGTCCAATTAGCAGTTCGAATTATTCTTATATTGAAATACCGGAGTAGAGCGGAAGGATGACACTCAATGTAGAATCGACTTTGACATACACATACATAAATCGATGTCTTAGGAAGATAAGAATTGTCTTTCACTAACAAAAGATTCTCATTTAGTTTTTTTTCTTCTTCTTCTGCTGCTGCGTCTTCATTTTCTTTTTTTTTAGATCTCATAACGAGAAACGCAAGGGGGAGAAAAAAAGGCCCGCAGTACAATGATCGACATTGTCAAATAATAATTTTTTTCTCTGAACGAAATCTCATGAGAATCAAATGTTCATTTATTTATTGATACGTGATATAGAAAAATTATTATTTTCTTTCTTCTCTGCTAACAAAAACCAGTCGTTACGACGACCTAAGAAAATAAGTAAATATACATTTGAGCTGCTCACACATACATACATAACATGAGAGTTCGATGTCAGTAAATAACCTTGATTCATCAAGCGATTCTTCGTTCGATGTTTTCTGCGAGACGAGAAAAGAAGAGGCTAAAAAACTCATCAAATCAACGACTACTAGTATTACGAAGAGTTCGCGAGTAACAACAAGAATCGATCAAAATTATTTTGTCGTCTATTACAATGTTGTCTTGCTGTCTGTTTTTCTTTTGTGAATGAACGAATGAAAAAAAGAAAGAGATAGAAAAAGAAGAAAGAACAAGAAAACGAGAGAGAAGGCAACAACCAAGATGATGACAACGATTTTATGTTCATCTTTCTGCTCGCGAATGATAATTATGCTTGTGATATCTTTGTAGCAATATGTTAATTCAAGAGGACATTTGATGTCCGCTATTCATCGTTCATTTTTCTAACTAAATCTGCGAACTGCTTAGACTTTCTTAATACATTAATTAAGAGACGGTCGGCACGGTTCGAGAGGTCTCATTGCATCTCTTTTCTCTTCTTCTTCTTCTTCTTCTTGCGGAATACAACAACAACAATAATAATAGTAGCAGCAAGAAAGGAAAAAAAAGACGATGACTATGCGAGTGCAGAAAGAAAATACGATGAATAATCGATTTTAGATTCGATTTTTTTTTCTCACACTTATTGACATCGGCATATCCGCCATAGAAAGGCAACATCTCACTCTATTGACGAGTTCATCAAGAAATTTCTTTCTTATTTCATAAGTAATATAACAAACTATTCGATAATTCTACAAATATATTTTTGTATTCAATTGTGTTTTTACTCTTGTGTATATATATATAATTCATGATTTTTCGACAACTTATACGCATAGGTTGTGATTTCCCACGAGATTTCGAAACGGTGCATATAAGAAGAAAATAATCTTTTATTAAACAAAATCAATTATCGTTTCATTTCATTAATATATATGTATATGTATTATTTATTTTAATATACATCAAGTAAAAGATTAGAGAGAAGACGACGAAAAACATGTCGCATGTTTAATCAACATCGTCTTTTCGAGCAAGTTTTAACAATAATGTGCTGAAAGAAAAGAAAATATGCACAGACTTGAAAATAAATGTTAAGTAATCAAACAAACCTAATAAATATAGCGAGATTCTGAATGAAAATAGCTAATCCGGGATAGAATGTGCTTCGTTTCGATGAAATATAGTAACCAAATAATACCCATGCACTGGCAATTAACGAACCGAATAAAAATAAAAATGAGAAAAATAGAAAAAGTCGAGCGCCTTCGAAAGAAAAAAAAAGAGTTTGTCAACATTGTTACGAGTGTTTCTTTTTACCGAATACGCCGAGACAATTTTTGTTCAATGCATCAGCACGAATTTGTGAGTTTGAAATTGAATTCGTTCTGAATAAGAAAAAAAAATCAAATTTCAACAAAACAAAAGATTTATTTACAAGAGCAATGCAATTGTTGCGACGACGCCAATGAAATGAAAACTTTTTTTGAATTCAATCGATCGAGAATATTGACAGCTGGCATCGATTATAAACCACCAACCGATGGCAAACTGCAAAGAACAAAAAATCTATCAGGAAATTTTGTTCAATTTCATATTTACCACGACTCCAGCGAGAATGGAAACACACGTATTTCGACGTAGTTTGAACATTGAGCAATGAATAGGTGATTGATTGAAAACATGAATTCGCTCGTTTTTGTTCGATTTAATCCAATCAAATGAGTCCTAACCTCTAGCGCGCTTGTTATATTGAGAGGTCATCCTATCTAAAACGAGTTAACAATGGAGAAGAACGAGAAAAAACAAAAAGTTTTTCTTTCAATTCGAACATGTCGTTACAGTCAGTACTTATTCCGATCATTCGGTCAGTTTTTTCTCGATGGACTGGCTTGCAATTAGCTGTTACACACGAAATGGGTGGACATGAAAGTCAAGCGAAATATGAAGCGTTTATTGAAGCATTTGGAGACTTTCTAACGAGAAATAGTCGTTCAACGGTCGTGATTGAATGTGATATTCAACAGTATTTAGAAGAAATACTTGATGAAGAATTCAATACCGAGTTAGATGATGGTTCAAGTCACGAATTAGCACAATTATTTCATCGATATCTTCAAATGATTGCTCAGGGCAAATTAAATGAAATTCAAAATGAATTAACAGCTCAACAGAATAATGATTCGGGTATTCAAATGTCAGTTCGAAACGAAAATGATGATTCATCATCCGAATCCGAAGATTCCGATGATGATATGATAACAGAAGAACCTGAAACGGAAAAACCGAAAAAACCATCCATGGAAACCGATGAAGATGGATGGACAACCATTCATCGAAGACGATGATAAACAAAACCATTGTTTTTGACAAGAAGAATAAATTTATTTGTTTGTTTGTTTTTCAGATGGGAGTTTTTCGGTTTGGGAATGCTGAATACTCGTCAAATTTCTTTGCTGCATCGATCTGTATGTTTGTGAGTACTCTGTGTTGTATCTCAGCATTTGCCTCGCCCTATTGGACAAAACGATATTTGGATACGCCGAAAGATTTTCAAAATATTGGCCTTTGGGAATTATGTTTGTACAGATATCGACATTATAAAGATGATCTACAGATTCCCTATACGGGCTGTTTTTGGTTTTGGACCAATGAAATGTATCGATTTCGAGATTGGATTATTCCTCGTAAAGATTTCGAGATTTCCCGAAGAATCTATTGACTAATGAGATGTCTATTTCTAGCTTGGTTCAAGTGGGTACAAGCCTTTGCTACATTAGCATTTATTTTTACTATTGGTATCATGTCGAGTATTGCGGTCGGCGTCTTCTCATCGTTTCGTTGGCACTGGAAATATAATATGTACTGGTGTATTATGTCATTTATGATTTGTAAGATAATCAAATTGGATATATTCCGAAAAATAAAACAAGAAAATTTGTATTTTAGTTGCATTCGAATTAATTGCTTTATGTGTTTACGGTGTTTACAGTCAAGATCGACTGTGGATGCCTCGGCCAGAATTTAATTATTTGTCCTATAGCTACTGGATTGAAGTCAATGCGCTGATATTTGCATTAACTGCATGTAAATGACAAAATGTTTGTCGAAAAGAAATCGATTCGTATCGTTCTTTTGTCTTTAGGCGGTCTATTCGCAGCGGAAGTTCAATTTTTACGAGAACCATTCGATGATTATCTCGATGCAAAACATTTTCATCACCAACAAAAGCAACAACAGCAATATCGTCATCGTTTTCCGTATTCAGCATCGAACGATTCTCGTTTACAATTAACTTCCGGAAGGGGTTATGTTTCACAATCAGAATTGTAAAATTTCATTTTCGTTCTTATCTAACACATCTAAATAGCTTAGAATCTCTTAACTCTTTTTTTTTTATATACATATATGTATTGTTAATCTTCTCTTATCATTCGAATGTAGTGTCAGATAAGCTAAGAGCTCAATCAAATAATTGTTTTTGTTTTATCATCAGATAAACATGATGATTTTGTCCTATATATAAATATAAAGTCGTCATTCATCATTGCCAATTTCAATGATTCCGTATATTTGATTTTGCTTAGCAACAAGTTTCTCTATAATTATTCAAATTACGACTAACTATCATTGAAGCCATTTTTAATCTTAAAAACAGCAAACAGTAAATCATGTGACATGCCAAGATTTATATTGAAATCAAAGAGAAGAAAGTAAATTTTGTTATATGATCTGTCTTTCCAATTACTCAACTATCTCATAGAAAGGAAAATATTGACGTAAAAGGAAGAAATAGAGGAAAAAATTTCTTCATTTCAATTAATCAAACATATCAATGTTATTGTTCAATCTGACGGAAATTAATCAAATCTTCTTAACATCCTGTCTGATTACCTTGACGTAGAATCCATCCTGTTTTACATCAATAATAACAACTCATCCGAAAATTTCTATCCCTTTCTCTCTCTCTCTCAAATGATAAATATAACTATACGCTAGAGGATATGTTCGCATCAAACTAACTTATAAACACAAGGAAAGAAAAACCCAGTAGATTTTCTGTTAGTTTGCATGATTATTTGAATCTATCAAGAAGATCATGTTTTCTATGTCACCAGTATTAATCTCAACAAATTGTGTTCTGTCTGTTATTTCTTAGATAAGACAAACTTTCTTAAACAGATCATTCTGTCAATCAAATAGAATGCTACTAATAGTGATACATCACTTTGACAGATCGTTGAGATAATATGTACATTTGTCGGAAATTAAATCCATTTGTTGTTTATCAAACGAGCTCAAATTCATCGTTTCCTTTGGATATTCGCCTTTAGGATTATCTTTAGTGTCAAATCAAGGCTAGATCAACTACTGTACTGAACAACTGTTGATTATGTGTATATATACACATACGTATCAAACGGTGGATGTGCATAGTTGATTATTTTTGTGGAACGTAATCATACAAAGTTTTTTTCTCAAGGAAAAAATCATTAGGATGTGAGAGAAAGAAGGAGAAAAACAAGATAAGAAAAGAAGAAGAAGAAGAAGAAGAAGAAGAAAAGGAAAAAAAGAGAACTCGATGAAACTCCCAGAATGTCGTAAAACTAACTAAATATCAGTTGCATATTGTTGTGAACAATCTTACGATGACAAATTCAAGTCATACGACAACACAATTAGCTGATCGTTTACTGTCAATTTATTCGTTAATTCTAATTCTTCTCGGTACACCATGTAATTTTCTTTGCTGTTTGATTTATTTTCAAAAATCGAATCGAAAAAACTCAATTAAAATCATTTTCGGCTACTTAGCTATACTTGATACAATTGTTTTGTACACATTTAATTTAAACTATGTTGTTCGTGAATTTAATATTGATTATCAATTTACATATGTTAATTTAAATAATCAAACAAAGAAAAATGTCGAATCACTCACTCAGATCAGTATTAATTTTATAATTATTAAAAAAAATCTCGAAGAATATTCATTAGTCATTTGTCGACTTTTATCGTACATTGCTTTTTCAACTTTACAAACTGCATCATGGATTCTTACATTCGGCTCATTCAATCGTTATTTATTAGTTTCTCAACATCGTTCATTCGAATTTATCTGTAAACGAACATATACATTAATTATTTGTTCAATTATAACTTGTATATTTTTTCTTGCAAATATTCATCTTCTTTGGCTGAATGGTTATCAATCGAAATACGGTAATATCATATGTTATCAAAATCAATATTCGTCACAATATTTTTCTTGGTATCAACGCATACATCTGTGTCTGTATTCAGTTTGTCCGAGTATAATTTTATTTATTTTAAATACTCTACTTATGCGAAAAGTCTTCGCAAGTAAAAAACGTTTGGATTCTCATAAACAAGATGTTCTTCTCTCGTTATCGTCTCTGTCGGAGCCGGCAACCACACCCAATGAACGTCGTAAGAGCATGTTTTCCAAACGGTTTTCACAATTATCCAGCCTTCGATTCTTTCAACGATCTAATAATCCTCGTACGACATTGAATCGACATAGTCGAAAATTAACACTTTCATTAATATTTATAACCATGTCGTTCTTTATTTTAACATTTCCATCGACAGTTATTTTCTCTTTCTTTCGTCCGTATATTGAACCACTACGACTTCGACGTACACTTTCATTATTCTTCACCAATCTCTCGACGACCACACATGTTATTCGATTTTTTATTTATTTTGTTTGTTCAATCGATTTTCGAAATGATTTCTATCAATTATTTTCATTCAAAACTTATGTTCGATCAAAAACTCTACCATCGAAATAGCAATTTCATGCGTGTATGACAATCATTAGAAACTCATCTTGTTTCTAGATCGACAGGCCGAATCATTTCATTATGTTTTGTTTTTCTCCCAAAAGATCTGGATGACCTTGTGTATATTAATCGATTCATGTGAATAATTTTTAATTCTATTGAAGACAAAAAAAGAAAATGAAGTGCAATGGTAATCATTAACTTCTTTGTTTTGTTTTTCTCAAGAGTCATCTGCTATTGCCTCAGGATATCAAGGTCAACATTTTATTTCTTTTATTTTCAGAGAGATTCCCATTGATATAAACTAATCATCATCGACAAAACCGAATACTCTTGAGTAGATTCGAACCAAGTTCGATTTATTTTTTGACTAATTCAACCAAAAGAATTCATTTTCAACTATTTACAAAAAAGAAGGACAAGGAGAGACGATGATGATGATGAGAATGATATTCTAGTTTTCATTTTGAGACATTGCTTGTTGAATACGTTTACGTAGTGCATTGACTTTTTCTTCTTGAGCTCGGATATGCTCATCGGTGATATTCACATACTAAAGAAAAGAAAAGTTCGTCAATCTTTTCGTTTGTTTGTTTGTCTTACGTCGATTAGCGGTTGATCTCGTTGAATGTAGATCGTAGGATTCTTTTGAAATTGTTTATTTTGTCCGAAAAGAGCACGCGAATTGGCGTAGAGATGGAGTGAGGTAGCTAAACTGATAACGACCGTTTCTGGTGACATATTTAATCCGATACCTGAGGAAAAAGAAAGATGAGATGACAGTTTAGTGAATGTCAGGTTGTGATTTACTTTTAATTGGTTCAGGTAATTGAATATGTTCGAAAGGTTTTTCATCGATATCAATCGGTCGAATGTTTTCGAACCGTTTTTCCCAGAACAATTGTCTCGGTTTGGTTTTTTCGCTCGGTTTACTTCCGTTAGTTGCCGAATTTGAATTGGTTTTATTGGCAATTTGAGCTTTGACTTCGTCACGTTCGAGAGGATAATGTGTAACAGGTTGTTTGAAGATTGGCAATGTTTGTCTCAATGGACAACGTAATGATGTGTCACTTTTCGAACTTCGAACGTTCGATGACGCATCATTCGTGGGTTTCACACCATTTGTATGATTGATTTTCAGTTTTTTCGCTGCATTATTATCCGTTTGAATGGCTGGTCGAGTCAATTTCGGCGCATTACGGTTCGCATTCGAGAGTAACAACGATGACGAATGATAATTTCGACCGGTTGGTTCGTGCATGATAAAAAACAACAGAACGCTAAGTCTTTTTCGTTAATCTAAAACAAAATTCGTTTATTATTCATACGCAAAAGCAAAACAAAAGAAAAGATGTGGCGATTTATTATTATTATTATTGACTAGAAATAGTATCAATGATTTGATCGATTATCGAACGGAGAATATTTGGAAGAGATTGCTTTCGATTTGTTGTTTTGACTGCCGGTTGAATAGTAGTACGTTGACGTTTTCTTGATTGTAGATGAGTATCTTCATTTTGATAGAAAAAATCTGCAGAAAAATTCGTATCTGTTGGCATTGCGTTTGTCTGATGAAAACGACAGTAGATCTTTTCGATTAAACCGTCGATATGCGATGATTTCTCATCGAATTCTTTCGCTGAGAGTTTATTCGAACGTCGATTTGACGATGGATTCGATCGAGATTCTCGTTTGATTGTTAATTTATCGATAAAATTATCAAAACAATACGATTTCGTATTGATTGTCGGCATTTGTTTGGATTTATTATTCAAACGTGTAAAATTTTTCGCGTTTTTCTCGAGCCGATATTCACAAATGAATAATTCCTTGTCAATCAACCGACTTGCATATTCAGCAATCGGTTTCCCTTTGCAGAATGTCGTTGGATCGAGAACATAACACGGCCGAAGAATATCATCGATGGAAATCGATTCATTCGTCGATGTTAAGCGAAAGACTTCATTCGGATAGAATTTTCGTTGACTGTCCGATTGAATCTGTTCGGATTTGAGATAGAAAACGCCCGTTGCAAATGCTCGCTGTCGTTTATCGAACCAAAGCCGTTCGACGGCGAAGATGTCCGATGAATGATTTCGAATCAAATAACATTCATTGACTCGAATAACCAAACCATCCGAACGAGTTACTGTTGAAAACGATTGTTCGTGTTGAATTCGAACGTTGATTTTCAAGCAATTCGACGGATTGCCTTCGCAATTGGAATCACATTCGAAACAGTAGTAAGGCCGAGATGTATCTTCGATGGTCACACAAGAAACGTGTTGCCATAACTAGAAGAAATATCAACGAAGTCGAAAAATAGAACGAGTCGTGTTTGGTTTACTTGACAAGCGTAACATTGAACGAGTGTTGTTTCGTCGAACGAAGAACCACATCGACAATGAATGATGTAGGGCGTTTTTAGGATCTTTGGCGTTGGATTTTCGTCGATTTGAAAGATGATTTCAGCAAGTGTTTGCCGAGTGAGACCGTGGTGAACTTCGGATTGATGAAATTCGCGAATAAAATCCTCGAATAAACGAACATTTCGTTCATCGGGAACGTTCGGCGAGAGATTTCGAAAGAGATCAATGGTCGATTGATATCGATTTCGAATTTGTCGGTGAAAATAAGTTTGTAATTCGTTGACAGCTCGTCCAACATCTGAATCTTCGCCACAATATGTAATCGCATTGTGAAACAACAATAACAAATCTTCTTCAAATAAATCAAAGGAAAGATAATCTCCTTGATCTAATTTCTTTCGAATCAATGTTAAATCAATTGGTTTCGATATTAATTCGTAGTACATTGGAAAAAGACGTTTAACTGGACATTTTTTCAGTGCATTCGATGGATAGATATCACTTTTTTGGCATTTATAATTGAGAATTAAATTGAAAAATTTATTAAGAACTAAAGTTAATTGAGCTAATTGAGCGTAGATCGAGGTCGAATCGATGAGTTCGAGTTCGAAGCGATTGGTTTTAGCAAAATGTGAGCGACGAATATGATTGTAGAAAAGATTGAGCAGATCTCGATGTGATAGTTGAAAATCATCGATAGATTTCGAATGATAAAATTTCTGTGGAAAGACCAAAACAGGAAATTCTTCGTCATTGTCAATGATCTTTTGTTTTTTGTTCGGATTTTGGCTACGCTTGGCTTGAATCCGTCGAAGATTTCGAGGAAGAAATATCGACGTTTGTTGAACCAATTGTTTCTCATCGAAAGTGAGTTCGTTGAGTGTGACGATTTTCTTTTTCCGTGGAGTTTTTTGGCTAAACCAATAGATGTCATAGGGAAGTTGATAGTTGACATACGAGAGTTTTTTCTCTTCGTTTTCGAAGAGACCGGTGTAGATCGGAGGTAATGAGCCTGAGAAATGACGAGATCGACGGTTGGTTTTCGATGTGGTTTTGTAATAATTCGAACGGAGGCCGTTTTTGATGATGATTGGTTGAGGAAGTTCGTTGGGCAGAATGAGATCGTCCTCGTCTTCGCTGTCTGAATGAGAGATTTGTCGTTTTGGCGAAGGGATTTCTTCGCTAATTCGACGTTGTTTGATTTTAATCGGAAGAAATTCATCGGTTGTCGGTCGTTCGCGTTTATTCGAACGTCGTTTAACGATTGGCAATGGTTGTGGTGAATCGGACTTTTTAATATCCGGTTGAGATTTACGTTTCGTACCGAAATAGATCTTCGATTGAACAACTCGATGAAAATGCGGATAATACGTTCGAATAAGAAGTTCTTTCATGTGTTCATAATCTTGCTGAAATTGTTCTTCGATTGAGAGAGTTTTCGATGTTGTGATCATTGTTGTTGTTGATTGAGGTAGAAGAGTTTTCTTGGGATGTAATTGAAGAATATGAAAGATATTTTTCGGTTTTATTGATGAGCTTCGACGATTAACTGACCAATCAGTGGGAAAAGACATTGATGTTGCTGAAACTTCCGACGATTGACAAAGATCGATGTCATCGGATTTCCATGTTTTGAGAAACGATAATTTGAAGATTTTATTGAGCACATTGTGTCGAGTTTTGAAGATGAATTGTTTAGGTAAATGAATATTTGCAGTCGATTTTTTGTCGATATGCAAACAGGATTGAAAGTGCGTGGCAAGAGTATTGAAATCCGTGTAATCGACAAACCGGTGATCACGAATTTCATCGATTGAATTGCCGGGCAATGAGTCGAGCTCAGTTGCAAATGGAACTGAGCTCAATAGATCGATTGACGAACGTTTTGAGTCGATGTCCGAGAGAGATTCTTTGGATTTTGTTGACTTACGAATTGTGATTTTTTTATGTCGATTCGAACGACGTTTGGGTGGTGGTGGTGGTGGTTCGGGAGAAGGGGATTGATAATCATTCGATGAACTTATCGGTGGATCGGTACTACGAATAGTTTCGATGAGTTTAAACCAACCACGCATTTGTCCTGGAACATCGACATTTGTCGGAGAATTTTTCGATTGATAATTATTTTCACTTGTCATTATAATCGACAATGTCCGAACGTTTTGCTCGTGCCTTTTGTGTTCATTCTGTCAATGATCATATTTGTTTATTTGATTCAATCCATTATTTATCTCAACAAGCTCTTTATCCTATTGGATAAATGCGTTCATATATGTCAATTTCTTTTTCTTTTCCATCCATCTCCTGTTGCCTTGATTGACCGTGATAAAGATAAAGTCAAACCGTAGAAAACCAATCATATTTCATTGAACATCTTTTCTCGTCGAATTTCCATTGATTTACATTTGAATATGGATTATTTATTCACAAAAATAATTCTAGTTTAAAAAACAAGAATTTTAGCCGTAGATGTCTCTGGTTGTCGTGTGAATGAGAAGGTTTTTTGTTGATTGTAGCGCTCGTTTCGATGAAGAAAACGACTGAAGGAGGTCTCAACCTATTCGATTGTTTTATCGAATCAAAATCTTGACATGAAAATACCGATTCCGATGGATTTTGTTTATCATTTTCGAAATCTTTTCCATAAAATCAAATCGAAACACTGTCGTTCTTTTTCTTATTTTCTTCAGATTTATCTTGTTGACACAATGGCACCACCAAAAAAAGTCGCCGGAGTATGTCAATCGATTTGTTCGATCCAAATCCGATCGACTTTTCTTTTTGTTTTGTAAATTAGAAAAAACAAGCTGAGACAATTAATCAACGTCTTCAACTTGTGATGAAATCCGGAAAATACGTTCTTGGCTATCGTCAAACATTGAAAGCTTTACGTAATGGACAAGCGAAATTAATTCTTGTTTCAGCAAATACACCACAAATCAGGTAAACAACTTTCTCGTTGCTCTTCACTATGCTCATCATTTTCTCGTTTACAGAAAAAGTGAAGTCGAATATTACGCTATGTTAGCTAAAACTGGTGTCCATCATTATGGCGGAAATAACATTGAATTAGGTACAGCCTGTGGTAAATACTATCGTGTTGGTATCTTAGCCATCACTGATCCAGGTGATTCGGATATTATTCGAACCGTTCCCGGCGAACAATCAACTGCTATTGCCACATCATAAACCAACATAGCAAATATTCAATTTTTGTTGAGTTTTGTCTTTTCATTCGCACAAAAAAAATTTACTCGTTTTTGTTAACAAGAATTTATTAACGAAAAGAAGAAAAAAAAAAGAAAAAACATCCGAAATAAATATAGAAAACAAAAGAACAAACATATTGTTAAATCGATTCAAGCGCCTCTATTTTTTCGATCGATGTTCATGATCGAGGACGAGGTTAGCTAACATGTCACCTGCTATTGTTCTTCTTCTTTCTCAGTATAATACATATATACAAAAGAGAATTGTCTGTCATAGGATTCGTTTGTCAACAACTTGATTACTATCTTTTTCTTTCATCAATATCGATTTCGTAATAGGCTTTTAAAAAATAACAAAAGAAAGATTTCATTTCGTTGTCCCACATTGCAAATATTTGATCGATACACTCCAATAATTATTTTTCGGGGACACATACGCACCTATTAGTGGTAACTAGAAATAAATATATATATATATATATACACATATTTTTTCTTTTCTCTCGCATACTTTACTTTTACATATGACGATGATAATGAAAACGAAATGATATGGTTTTATTTAAATCACGAAGAAAAAAACAATATCGTTATAAACCATTCGAACGTCAGTCATTATTAACACGATTCCGATCGTAAGATAAATTCTATTTGAATTTCTAATTTCAATTCATTCAATTAGACATCGTTTCAAAATCAAATTCTGGTCTCATGATCATCGACATCATTCGAAAACAATATTTCATCGTCTTTATCGAACATATCGTTCTCTATGTTTAACTATATCATTAATCGTTCGTTTATTTTTAATTATCGATAGATTTCTACGAAAATTTCTTCTATTTATCGAACGGATTATTCGTATTATACGTATCATTAATGGTTGGATACAGATGATTCGTTCAATATTCTCAGCGCTACATCTTGCACTTGCACGTTTTATGAATTTAATATCGAAAATCTATCAAATATTCTATTTATTATCGATTCTTTTCGAACCGTTAACCAATCGTTCAATTGAAAAAGCTGTTCGAACTTTTTCACATTGTTTGTATAAATATTATTCATCGAATGGAGCTTGTTATACATTGAAAGCTCGTGTATATCATGTTATTAATATCGTGAGATCAAAAACAAGAACGAAACGATCGATAACAAACGACGACGAAGTTTTCTACGATGCTCTTACTGAATTTTACTCGATAAGAAGCAGATAAATATGAGATTATCTTTCTTCTATTTTTTTAAATATTGTCTTCTTCTTATATTTTTATTTTTATTTCGAAAGAAAAACCGTGATGACCAAAGATATAGTCAGAATTTTGTTGTTGTTGTTGTTATTCTCTTTTTTTTATTTATTTTTTATTTTATAAATGATAATAAACAAAAAACCAAAGAGGCAGAGTGAGAGCGACCGAGCGTGATGTTTATTTTTTTACTCATCGGCGATGTCCTCTGGCAGCGAACACTCACCAATAGTGATTCATTTTTTTTTCAAATACACAGAGAATGTCGCCTACATTCGCGTTTTGTTCGCTTTAAAAACGTGCGAGTTACTGCTGTATATATAATTCAAGGGTAAGAAGGAAAAAGAAACAATTTCTTATCAGTATAATAATATCAAAACATACATACATACATTCGCTTTTTTCTTTCGACTAAACTATTTTCGATTTTGAAAATTATTAGATTAAAAATGCGTCGACTCTACGCACCTCCTACTATTGGATCTCGGCGACCAGCTGAATCGAAACAATTGGAAAATACATCGTTAACAAATCTGAGCAATAGTTCGCCACTTCGTTCGATGACCTATCGTCCCGAATCATTTCGAGATTATATTCAACGACAGACACAAACTAAACCCATTCGTGGTCGAGAATTATTTATACGTTCGATACGACGAATCATCGAACAGATTCGAGATAAAAAACAACGTCTCAGGGATGATCAACAATTATTTTCGACTTACGAAGAAGCCATTAACATTTTCAATGATTTAACATTTATGAAATGTGTTCTACTGAAAAAGAAGCTATTAGATTCAAATAATTGTCAATGGACACAAGAGTTTGCTCAACAAGGAGGTTTACAAGCACTGCTCACCTATCTCGAACAGATTGCAAATAAGAATCTATCGCTGGTTGATGCTATACTTGTTAATGAAACTCTGCAATGTTTGAAAGCAATGATGAATATAAGCGAATTATTTGAACATATTGCAGCCAATTCGAAATATGTCAATTCGATTGCTAAAGGTGGAGGAATTTTAGTTTCGTTTTTTTTGGATTTTAAAGAAAAGTTTTGTTTCGAAATTTAGTTCTCAGTGTTCCATCTGTTGAAGTTCGAATGCGTGTTTTTGAATTATTAACTGCATTATGTCTCTATTCGCACGATGGTTACGAATTAGTACTTAAATCTTTGAACGATTTTCAGGTAAATAATCGAGTCTGATTTGAATTCGTTTGTTCAATCGAAAAAAAAAAATCTTTCAGAAAAAACAGTTGCATGAGAAGGTACATAGATTTTCTTTATTCTCACTAGTGTGCGGTGTTCTTCAGTTTTATAACTAACTTATTCTAATATTATTTGTTCTGATTTGAATATTAATTTATTCGATATATTTAGACAAGCAATAAACTATCGAATGTTTTCATTGTTATTCTTGAACAATTGAAAATTGCCGTTATTTCCAAACATAAATGGTCAGCGATTGCTCTATTAAATACGATTTTATCATCAACAGATTCAATTGAAAAACGATTATCGTTTCGAAATATTTTATTTTGTAAATCATATTTATTTTTGAGTACAATCAAAAAGAGCTTGTTTGTTATTTAATTTAGCAAATGGAATCATATCAACATTAGAACATGCGCGAATTGATGCCGATGAAGATCTTAACGATCAAATTGATGTTTTTTTTGAATATCAAAAACGAGATGAAAGTGAATTTCTCGGACATTTTGATGTCAATGATAATCAAGCGATTTGTCAAGCAATTCAATTACAAGTTTGAAATAGAAATGAAAAGAGATATAATTGAATTTTGTTCTGTTGAATTAGTTAATTCCAGGTTCGACTGAAGCAGGAATTTTTCTTACATCAATGCAATTGCTTTATTCAATTTTAACAAATCCAAATTCAGTTGACAAGTAAAAACAACAAAATGATAGGAAATAATAAGAAATTGATTTGTTTATTTCATTAGACAAAAAATTCTTCAGGGCCTTTTACAGTATGTTTCCCATGCAACAGATAAAACTCCTGAGAAAAAATCCATTGAAAAATCTATTCAAACTGACGCATTTCCACAAATTCCTTCACCAATTCCAGTAAAACCTGTACAAAAATCAGATGTAATTCAAGCTGCTTCAACATTAATCAATAAAATTGAACCACCTCCACCTCCACCGATGAACACTAATACTGGAGTACCTCCGCCGCCACCTCCTCCTCCTCCTCCTCCTCTTCCTCTTCCTCTTCAAGCTTCAGAGGGTTTTGGTGTGCCACCACCTCCTCCACCACCTCCTGGTAACTTAGGAATGCCACCACCACCACCTCCTGGCAATTTAGGAATGCCACCACCGCCACCAGGTTTACCTGGCTCTGCACCGATACTATCATTTGGAGCTAAACCAAGTCTCGTTGGTCTTTCAGCTTTGCTCGATAGTATTCCGAAACCAAAAGGCAAAGTACGACGTTTACAATGGAAAAAACTACCACAAACTGTTCTCAGTATGTCGACAATGAATCTTATGTTCTCATTCAATCGAAATTATTTTTAGATACTAGCCCATTTTGGCTGGATGTCAACAAAAAAGTCGATAATCAAATTGATTTTTCTACACTTGAAGATTGTTTTAAAGTTGCTAATGAATCCAATAATACCGATAGTGACAATACTGAAACAATACCAACCAAATCAAAACCAACTACTGTATGTTGATCGATCGATGTCTACTTTCGTCCAAATGTGTTTTTCTTTTGTAGATTTTATCACAAAATCGTGCACTTGCTATCAATCTCTTTCTTAAAAAATATAATTTTACCGATCCTCAATCATTAACAAAAATCATTCGATCGGGTAAAAATGAGCTCACTGCTGAAAGTCTTCGAACATTGCTCAAAGCTTTGCCAACTTCTGAAGAAGTAAAATACAAAAACCTTAATATTCAAATACAAAAATTTTCTTTTCAGATTGAGCTTGTCAATGGACATCCACCAGAACAATGGGCTATCCCTGAACAATTCGTTAGCCAAATGAGTGCAATATCTCACTATACATTTCGTGTGAATACACTGATTTTAATAAGTGAATTTGACGAAACATTCGATGATTATAAACGAAAATTTCAACATATTATTCGTGTTATTGGATTTCTTCAAAATGAAACTTCAATCAAACAATTAGCTCGTTCGCTTCTCTCCATCGGCGATTTTCTTAACTATGTAGAACTTTCATATTATTCGGATTCCGAAACCAAAAACAATCGATTTTTAGGGTTCATACGCTGGCAATGCCTTTGGTTTTCGTATTGAAATTTTCAATCAACTTCAAAGTATTCGTTTAAGTGAAAATCGTAATCTTCTCGGTGTTCTACTCGAAATATGTCCAAATGATTTCAAATTCGTCGATGAACTCAAGCCATTGCTCGTCGACGACATACAGTAACACGACAGAGAAAAAAAAGAACAAAATTCAATATTGACATTGTCTGTTCTCTCTTTTTCTTCAAAAGACTTAAATCAACTACAATCGAGTACTCATCTTGGAAGACAAAATTCGACGAGGGTCTCAAAGAAATCAATAAAATTCAAGACGAACAAATAGCTGAACAATACAGTTCATTCTATAAGGTAATAAAAATAAATCTCTCGAAAGTAAATTCGAATAAATGTACGTTTAGAAATCAACGGCTAAATTAAACAATGAACTGGCAATAGTAGCAAATCAATGTGAAACGAAAGAAAGTGAATTGATGAAACAATTCGGCGAGACTGATATCAGCGAATTCAATTACGATACTTGTTGTACAATCTTTCGTAATCTTATCGACCAAGTTGAAAAAGAGAGAAAAGTAAAATGAAAGTCGAAGAAACATGAAAAGTCAGTTCGTTTGTTTTAGGAAAGAGAAAAACGTTTAGCATCAATGAAATCCTTGATTAATACATCGAAAATCACTCTACCGAAAACCATTCTTCCAATGAAAAACAACGAGAACAATTTCGTCGATTCATTAATGACTGAATTGCGTTCGAACAAATTTGCAACTGTACCTGTTCGACGGCAACGTTCCCGTCCAGGTCTTTTCGACAATTCCAATCGTGATGCGAACTAGATGTGCTTCTTTTTTCTGTCTTTCGTTTGATCTGTTTTTTTATCTTAATGCATATTCGATCAAATTTTCTGGAAACAACAGACAATAGAAAAACGCTTTGATTATTTTACTTTGTTCTGTCGAATTCGATTAACCCGTCGGGTACTCAAATATACATACACACACACATAAACTTGAGTGATGTTTGCATTTCTATTCAGTTTGAAAATTTTTTTCTCCTCTCTTCATCGTTCTTTTCTGATGTATATGACCGATATTATTGTTTTGAAAATATTCATTCATTCGATGAGACATACAGAACAAGTAAAAGAAGAAAAAGAAGAAAAAAAAAGGTAAAAGCTATTATTTCGATTTAATCATGACAAGTCTATTAGTCGAATAATTGGTTATCATGTGAATATGTCACTTCTTTTTCCGAAGGGTTGATTCAATATGATTATCATCACCTATTAGTAATTTTTATTGATCGACTAAATAGAAAAAAAAATGTAAGTTTCGATTGTCAACAAACGAATCCAAATTGCTAACATTTACTCAAATACGAACACGAATGTCTCTTGTGCATTCGTAATGATGAAACGAAAACGAAGAAAAAAAGAGAGAGAGAGAGAGAGCTGAATGAAACGGAGATGAAGAGGAAAAAGACGAACGAGAGCACGAACGAAATATAAAGCAAATAGTCTTTCTACTTAGCTTTTGTGTATGTGGAAGGAGGAGCAAGGAAAAAAAGAAAACACCTTGATAGTATTCGCTCTGGGTAAATAGGCACGTCCGTCAGCAACTATTTCGTCGTCAATTTCACGTTCTCTCGCATTTCGCTTCTTTTCTCTTCTCGCCAACGCACAAGCCGTTTGTTGGCGAGCGTAATGATGGCTAAAAGTGTTTCACCGTAACATTTCTCTTTTCGTATTTATATATATATATATATGTATACGTATATATATATGTGTGTGTTCTTACTCTTCTTTTTTTCGTTCGTCAAACAGGCAAAGTAAAAGAACGAGAAACACGAAAATGTATAGAGTGTAGTGTTCCGTCTTTTGAGATTCCTTTTCTTCTCTTTGCTTCTCAGTACACATACATTTTTCACTCATGCACAATACCGAAGCAAACGAAAAGGAGAGAGAGAGAGTATATACGTATATATGTATATGCATATATATATATATATGTAGAAAAGAGGACATCAACGAATAGTAGATTGGCTTAAACTTCGGACATAGACATTTCTTTTCATTCACCTGTGCGTGTGTATGTATGTGTTTTTCGATTCTCGTAAGTATAGGATA
>ERZ778019.864-NODE-864-length-49946-cov-13.449540_pt1 | contig 49946 bp, 52 predicted proteins | sample MGYA00375749_ERZ778019 | MGnify/ENA primary metagenome ERZ778019 (study PRJEB29350, sample SAMN05389821) | bioreactor metagenome | isolation source: Ammonium sulfate bioreactor | place: South Africa: University of Cape Town | collected 2014-03-17 ... | reverse complement strand
TATATGCAAAGTCAACTAGTTTCGATTGGTCGAATAAGCATTCCAATGAAAATTGCAATTATTTTACTGACATCTCGAACGAGATAATTTACTCTTGCGAAAAAAAGTGAGAAAAAGAAAGACACAAGTAGTTTTTTAATTGATTTTTTTTTCTAATTATGAATGATATGTTAATAATGAGAGAAGAAGTTGTTTGTGATTCGTCAGATAAATTAACGATGCGTCGTACTTGGGATCAAATCAAATAAATACTCAACACCTGGCCAAGAAACTTGATTGGTGATTGTTGTAGATTCGTTTTTTTCGTTCGCTTCTTCTGCTTCTTCTTTTACTAAATTCAAAACCTGATTGTGATCACTTTCGTTCCCACCATCATCATCATACGGTCAGATTTTCACAGTTATGATGAAAATTTATCAATTGATTCTATTAATCTGTGCTTTAATTGTTCGTTTATCAGCTTTCACTGATCCATCTGTGTTAAATCCACAATTACTCAAACGTTTCGAATACAAATTATCTTTCAAAGGACCTAATTTAACTTTCAAAGATGGAACAATTCCATTTTGGTCATTCGGTGGAAGTATGTTTCAATGATCAATTCTTCATCGATCAAGTTCTATTTTCTCTCGATTCATTTAGGTACTATTGCTAGTGATGATCAAATACGTATTACACCATCGATACACAGTCAAAAAGGTTGGCTTTGGAGTAAAAACCCAATGACAGCTGACAATTGGCTGCTTGACGTGAAACTACGAATTACTGGCCGAGGTCGTCTTGGAGCTGATGGAATGGTATGAGTTTTGATACAGGTCGTCGTCGTCCTCTTCTTCTCTCTATACGAAAAGGTTACGACCCACTAATCTCTTTGTCGACATGTCTAGCTAAAGATGACCTTCCGTTCTCTTCTTTTTTTATATCTCTTTATGTTGTTGTTCTTTTCTAGGCGATTTGGTTTACAGAACAAACAGGAGTCGAAGGTCCAGTTTTTGGTTCGAATGATAATTGGAAAGGCTTAGGTGTTTTCCTTGATTCATTCGATAATGATGCTTTGGTAAGTTTAACTTAAATCGAAACAAAAACGATCTGAGAATTTCGATCAACATAAAACTAAATATCTATCGAATCTTTTTTCTTAGACTATTGAGCTCGTAAGTTCGACGTTTTCATGCTTTTCATGTCTATATTGTTTTACCTTTAATAAACTAACTAAAGTTCACCTAGAGCACCGTTTATTTATTGTTTTGTTTGAACGTTTCTATGAAATTTTCTTCAATAAACTAATTTCGATCGTATTTCCTAGCAAAACAATCCAATTCTTGCCGTAATGGTTAATGATGGCACGAAATCGTACGATCATCAACGTGATGGCAGCGGTCAAATTCAAGGCAGTTGCATTCGAGATTTTCGAAATAAACCATTGCCAATTCGACTTAAAATCGAATATGTCAATCAAGCTTTAACAGTAAATATTCAAACAAAAAAAAAAGAAAGAAATTCAATTCTCCGAATATTAACATAAATAGGTTTATATAAACAATGGTATTTCACAAGATGACAATGCGTTTGAATTTTGTACACGTCTTGATAATATTCAGCTGCCAAAATCGGGTTATCTCGGTGTAACGGCTGCGACAGGTGGTCTGGCTGATGATCATGATGTTCTAGAATTTATTACGAATACTTTTACGGATCGACAAGCTCCCGGACAAAATCAAGCAGCTGTTGATGAACAAGCGAGAAAATACAAAGAAGAATATGAAAAATACGAACAGGAATTAAAAAAACAACAAGAAGAGTTCGTATTTAATTTACTTTTTCATCGTTAATTTCGATTTCTTTTAGTTACAAAAAAGAACATCCTGATTTAACAACACCGATCAGCGAACAGGCATTGGTATGTTCTCGTTTTTTTTCTCGACGACCGACGATTTAACTTTTGTGTTTAGTACGAAAGTGAATACGATCGAGAATTTCGTACGATCTTAGAAGGTCAAGATCAAATCCGTAATTCGCTGACAAACATCGATCGTAAAATGGCCGAACTCTTGGGTCGAGTCGAACGATTAGCAATAACCGGTGGCAATCAACAGCCAGTAGCCAGCGGAGGTTCACAAGTAAATCATTGGCAAATATTTTCAAAAAAGAAAAACTAATCTTGTTCATTTTCGAGGGCGTGGTGCCAGCGGATGTCGCACGAGTTCAAGATGTTAATCGAGTGATAAACTCAAACACTGAAATTACACGAACGATTCAAAGTTATGCGTATGTTCGATTATAGATTTTGCAAATTCGATAATTTCTGTTTGTTTGTTTATTCAGTCAAGTCCTAACAGATTTACAACAGAAAGTCAATAATCTTCAAACGAATTTCAACAATCCACGTGCTGCAAATGCAGCTCCAGGTGTTGACGCATCCGTACTCAACGAAGTTCGAGACACGATTCGAATGATTAAATCCGAAACAAATACTCTAATGCAAAAATCTGTAAATATTTAAACTCGATTTTCGATTTCAAACATAACAATTCGATGTTCTAGAACAATCCAGTCGTATGTCCAAGTGTTTCCGCTGGAACTAGCGGAGTCTGTCTTGGTCCGTATACGTTTCTGATAGCAATCGCCGGTCAATTGGCTGTTATCATTGGATATTTAGCATTCAAGTACGAGAGAAATATGAATAATATAAAAAAACTAACATTTTGTTTGTTGTTTAGAAGTCGACAAGAACGTGTTTCACGAAAATATTTATAAGAATTTTCGAAATTATTAACAGTTAGCAAAATATTGAAATCCTTGACTTCTTTCTTTCTTTTTTTTGTTTCTTCAATCAATTAAAACCAAAACGAAATCAACCTGATTTAAACATCGTTTTCAAATTAATATTCACTTTTTATTTTCACTCTTGTTATTCATTTTGTTTATCAGTTTTTAAATGCAATAGAACGTTTTGTTTTCTTATTTGGAATCTCTGTTTGTCGAGACAGAAACTATCTTGTTTTGTTGATTTTATTTATTGACAACGATAATTATTTTTCATTCGAATGATTAAACGGTTTTCGTTTTTTTCTTGTTTTGGTTTTAATAAATTGTTTTAAGAATAATTTGACACTTTAGATGTTAGTTTTTATTCGAAATTCTTCGTTGAAATCGACAGTTTACTCATCGATTGCACGTCGATTGAGCTCGATTTCGACTCAAACGGAAAACGATGAGACAAAAGTTAAACAAGAAAAATATCAAGAATTAGAAAAACTTCAATATCGACCATTGTATTTAGACGCACAAGCGACAACGCCAATGGTAAATAAACAAAAATCGAATATTTTGTAAATCTTTAGTTGAGATTATCGATCTAATTTGAGGATCCACGAGTTCTTGATCAAATGCTACCGTACATGACGCATTTATACGGAAATCCACATTCGAGAACGCACGCATTCGGTTGGGAAAGTGAAAAGGCAGTTGAAGATGCACGTGAAGTAATTCGAACGATAGAATTGTTTTTCTTTCAGCTTGTCTGTTGTTGTTTGTAAAGAAAGTTGCACGATTGATCAATGCTGATCCAAAAGAGATTATTTTTACAAGTGGTGCTACGGAATCGAATAATATTGCTGTTAAAGGCGTAGCCAGATTTTATAAAGACAAAAAGAAACATGTGATTACAACGCAAACTGTAACGATCGATTTTATTCTTTATGAAATTCAAGTCAATTGTCGGATGTTTAGGAGCATAAATGTGTTTTGGATTCTATGAGAGTTCTGGAAAGTGAAGGTTTTAAGGTGACTTATATGCCAGTGCAAAAGAATGGTCTTATTGATTTGAAAGTAACAAAAGAAAAGAGTGAAGGTTTTAAAAGAGAAAATTGTATTTGTAAGGAACTGGAATCAATTTTGACACCGGGGACGAGTTTATGTTCGGTGATGATGGTGAATAATGAAATTGGTGTTCGACAACCAATTAAAGAAATTGGTATGACAAATTTTGCGAAAGAATTGTCTTTTTTGTGTTGAAAAACAAAGATTTTAGGAGAAATTTGTCGATCGAAAAAAGTTTTTTTTCATACGGACGGTGCACAAGCTGTCGGAAAGATTCCGATCGATGTTAATAAAATGAACATCGATCTCATGTCGATCAGTGGTCATAAAATCTACGGACCAAAAGGTGTTGGTGCACTTTATGTTCGTCGACGACCACGTGTTCGTCTCGATCCAATACAAACAGGCGGCGGACAAGAACGAAACATTCGAAGTGGTACAGTTCCAACGCCATTAGTTGTCGGCATGGGAGCTGCATGTCAGATAGCTCAAGAAGAACTAATCGTAAATTCAAAATAAAATTTCCCTTAGAAATCAAAGAGACAAAAGTTCGCTCTTTCAGAATGACGAAAAACGAGTTGCAGAATTATCAAAACGATTAATCAATGGAATAACTCAACAATGTTCACATGTTATTCTTAACGGTGATCCCGAGTCACGTTATCCAGGTTGTGTTAATCTTTCATTTGCTTATATCGAAGGCGAATCTTTATTAATGGCGTTGAAAGACATCGCTCTCTCATCCGGAAGGTTCGCTGATTTTTTTTTCTATCTAATTAAAGTCGCAACGATGTTTTAGTGCGTGTACATCGGCATCGCTTGAACCTTCGTATGTTCTTCGTGCAATTGGTGCAGAAGAAGATCTCGCACATTCATCAATTCGGTAGGAAAAACAACGACAGGAAATGTCGTTTCTTTTTCTTTTAATTACTAATTATACTTTCTCGGATTTTTCTCCTTCTTCTTTGAAACTAAAGTTTTGGTATTGGTCGTTTTACAACTGAAGCTGAAGTGGACTATACAATTGAAAAAACTGTTTCACATGTTAAACGTCTTCGAGAAATGAGGTTTAATCAATTTTATTTTTCATTTTCTATTTTAAACTTTTTGATTTTTAGTCCTTTATGGGAAATGGTTCAAGAAGGTGTCGATTTAAAAAGTATCAAATGGTCTCAACATTAAACAAACTCTTGATTAACTCTCCCTTCTCTGTATATAAAACGTACTAAACGAGCATTTTTGTTTGTTTTGTATTTTTTTTTGGAATAAATACCATCAGATTAACTTAATCAAGAATGAAAAACAACATCATTTTTGAGTTTTATTCGATCTATTTTATCTAGAGAAAAAAAGACACAATGTCTGATCCAATTTGTCAGTTGATGGAAGATATCGAAGGTCTATGTAAACGTTGTTATCATTTACAAAAGTCGAATAACGAAATGTATGGTATGAAAACTAGTTATTTCTTGATCATACTGAACTTTCATTTGCTTGTCTTCTTTCTTTCTTTTAAAGATTATTTACATGAAGATAAACAAATGCAAGATTATATTGATGAAAATGAAAAAATCATTGAAAAATATCATCGAAAAATCAATGAAATCTGTCAATTGATTAAAGAAAATAATCAACAGGAAACAGATAGCAGTTATTGGTCACCAATTGCATTGGATTATAAGAAAATGGAAGAAGAAGAAAAACGATCATGTCAAGAAAAGAAAAAGAAATTCTACGATCAACAACAACAACAACAAGATAATCATTCGGAAGATAAAGGTGTCTATTTGTAAACCTTCTTTGTTTATCTTCATTTCTGATTGAGTAAAATATATATTTTTTATTTATTAACCGATATAAAATCAAAATAAATCAGAACAAATTCATCGGATATGTTGGATTTTTTGTTTTATTTTCTTAAATCTGTCATTAGATCATCGTTCTTATTGACGATTATATCCTCGAAAAAAATTTGATAAACGTTCGTGTATTGCATGTGCAATATCATCTTCATTGTGGAATATTTCTTCAGGTTGATCACCATCAGATGTTGATGTTAGTGGATTGTAATCTAAGCAAAAGAAAATTTTTAAAAAATACAAGATTTATTTTAGGAAAAAATGAAAAAGTTTTTTTTTTATTTTTCCTAACTATTGAACAATTGCCGACGACCGTGTAAACGCCATGTATTGAATGTCCATCGTTTATCACGAATTGCTGCACTGTCCGATTGCTCACCGACTGCATTTGATTGTACTGGATATGCAAATAGCATAACCAATGCAGAGACGACGCAGAAAACAGTTATTACAGAACGATTCATTTCGAATTGAAGATTTACTGTTATTGTTGTTGTTTTGAGAAGAAAGAATGAGATGCTTGTCTTAATTTCTACGTGCTGTTGGTACTAATATATATGTAGAGAGACAGAGAGAGAAAAAAAAAGGAAATTTGATAGATAGACAAATTGAGATTATCATGCATGGAAGCAATCGGTTGAAAACTACAAAAAAAAGAGAGAGAAAATATGTTGTTAATCAACACCGAAAATAGTCGAAAACTATAATTGAGTCTGTTGTCTAATAACAAATCTTTTCTTTTCCTAATGAACACTGATTGATGGTTCAGTTGGGAAATGTGACTTTTGCCTATTCTCTCAAAATTTTATTTCATTAACGTGTTTTCTTTCATAATTTGCAATCTACTTGATAATATGTATTTTGAAATATCCGTGTGTCGTTTTTCTTTGTGTAGGTTAAAAATAAAATCCAAATTAAAACTTAGAAACTGACGAAAAAGAGGTTCGAGCGAGGTTTGAACTCGCGACCTTCTGCGTGTAAAGCAGACGTGATAAACCGCTACACCATCGAACCGACGATGATCTAATCCCGAAATAGTATGAACAAATGTTCACTATCTTTAAATAAATATTTATGGAAAACAAGGACTTTCATCCGAATAAAAATAGGATTTATGATTCAACAAGATTATCCTCGTTCCATCTGCTAAACTAAAAAGCAAAATCATATATTCACACAAACTGATAAAATACAAAATCATGATTATTTCGATACAAATGAGCGTATATATAAATCGGTCGACGATTCTCATTTTTACTACGAACAACAACCTTCAATTATTGTCTCGAAACAAATCATGCAATTTCAATCAGATTTAATCTGTATTGTTCTCATTTTAACTATCATCAATGTCACAATGATTATCGCCGATGAACAACGATTCTTCGACGATAGATTTCATATATCTTCGTCGTGTGATATTGGCTATGAGCTGAGCGATTGGAGTGATTGTGCAAATAGTTTAAGCAATTTCCTATGGAATAAATATACGTGGTATGATGATCAACCGATGAATATTTGTAAACTTAAATGCACACGAAAATTAAGCGGACAAATAGTGAAATTTCGATGGGTTTGGAATGCAAAATTCGAATGTGCTGATCAAGCTCCGGGGATTATTGGTGAAGCTCGAGGTTTTGAAAGACGGCAAGGTGCAATGAAACAAGCCGTATCTCGAATGATCGAACAAGCGATTAGCGATGGTTTGTTAACACCGAGTGATTTCAAATGTGATCAATCATCAAATGAAGAAAAATAATCTTTCACAAAAACAATTTATCGTTTTTCTTTTTAAATATTTGTGTGTCGCAATTCAAAAATGTAAAGATAAAGTGTAAAAACTTCGATTGCACTTAAACATAACTTGTTGTTTCTTTAAAAAAACGTCTGAAGCCTTATTAAAATATTTGTTAAATGTGCATGAACACTTCAAATCATGATTTGTTATTAGAACTTTGAAATTAACAGCGAAATTCGTTGTCGTTCTTTTTTTTAATAACGAAAATGAAAACAACACTTTCGACTTTCCTGTCTCTCTTTTATTTATTTAAACTTAGTAGTGAGAAAAAAAAACATGTTTTCAAACAATTGCTCGAGTACTTCTGGCTTAGTCGTGCATATGAATAGAAAAAAAAAGCGATTGAAGGTTGTCGAAAATGGTATAATTTCCTTTTCTTGCTTGCATCGATGTACGCTTTGGAACAAATGAGAACCGAGAAAGAAAGAAAGAGCAATCGATCGAATGTAAAAAAAAAGAAAAAGAAAGAAGAAAAAAAAAAGGAGAAAGTGAAACTATACATATACGATGTATTATAAACTCTATTTTATTTCAAGCGGAATAAAAAGAACCGAGAGAATAGAAGAAAATCTCTTGCTTGCTAGTTGACAAAACGTTCGATCAGTTTTTTTCTTCGTCTTCTTTTGCTAAATGCTTAAGTGGGCTGTAACACCTCGTTTACCTGACGATTTCTTCGAACAAGATGGTTTTCGTAATGATTTGGATTATGAACTATTGACACTGCCAGCACTTCTCGAACAACACGAATTGCCGTGTCTCGTTCGACTTGTCAATGATGATTTCAATGATTCAATTGACAATTATTGTTTATTATTATGTGAAACAACAGATCCATATTTAATTGTTTCAAATGAAACGGAGCGATTTTCGATTCCGATCTCATTCGATGGTAGGTGTTAGCAATAATCTCGAAGTACTCTCTCGCCCTCTGCATTGAATAGAAATTGTTTTAACCTTGAAAAAACAGCATGATTTGTACTTAATTGATCATATAACGAAAGAACAACATCGTTATCAATCACTAATAAATCGTTTTCTTTTCTTTTTTCTTCTTCTTCTAAGGTTTATTCGCATCTGTTGAACGTGGTATCACTCGTTATAATGTTCTTCAATCGATTCGTTCATTACAATCCCATTTAAAATCTCCTTCGTCAACAACATCTGATTTTACTCAATTTACAACTCTACAACCGTGTGTAGCTTGTAGTAATTCATCACTTCATCGAATTCGTCCCGGTACAATTCTTGAGCCATGTCAAAAATCTTCACTGTTATCATCATCATCAACATTATCACCACCGTCATCGTCATCATCGATAGCAGCCAGTCGTTTACGAACATTATTTGCGAATTTTCCACATTCATTGAACAAACATTTCCTACCGAATTATCAACAAACACGTGCATTAAAAAAGCAAAATTCATTACATGAATATGTTGAAGTGACATCGAATTTACACGATGATATTTTTACATTAAAAGCCGATTCAGCTGGTCAATTTGCGACAATCTATCGGCAAATACCACGAGTAAACTCATCTCATCGATCAGCACATTCAACCAATGCAATTCACGGCTTGTACACAACAGATCTACTAAGTCAATTAACTGACCAATATCCGTTAATAACCGAATTGATCGTTAGTCAAACATTAGAAGAAAATGTTCCGACAACAGTTGGTTATCCATTTCGGCGCATAACTGTCCATCGTCTCGTTCGAAATCATCCTCGAATAATCGCGTTCGACATGAAAAACTATGCATTCATCGAAATCGACGCTCGAGATTCCGTCGATATGTACGCGATCGAACACGATCAAACATTATTTCAACGTTATCAAGCTCAAGTTCGCTGGTGTCATCAACATTTATCATCATTTCGTTCGCAAGCTAAAACAATTCTTCATTCGACAAACGGCACGCCCATGTTCGTTCAAGCAACGCCGTTGCACGGACAACAACTTCGACAGTACTATCAACGTCGATATTCGTCATCGGCTATGTCATCGCCGCTGACTAAACGCATTCCAAATACGATTTTTACGTCACAAGAATCGATTTCATCGAGTCGATTGAGATCGAATACGCCTGTTTCAGCGAAATTTTATACAACGACAACAACAGCAGCACCGGCTAATCATACGAGTAAATATGAACAAAAACGACAGAAAGGAAAAACAACAGGTTCGAATGCGATCATTCGAAAAGATGTGCGAATTTATTTCAATGATCCAACGATTCAAAAACATATGCAACTCAAACATACGTCATTCAGTAGAAAAAATTCGATTCATCGAATGAATCCTATTCCTAGTGACCATCGAAATACGAACGAAGAATTGGACAATTCTTTTCAATGTACAGCATTGTGATTTCTTATACGAAAATAAAACTTTCGAAATTTGTTTGAAACTGTATAAAATTCTCTCGTTTATGCCGGGAATAAACCATTTATAAATACGAAAAAGGGCGGTTAATTATCGTTGAATTTCATTTATCAAGATTCATTTCATCGAACTCAAGGTTTCATGAGATATTTACTTGATAAATAAACATAGTTTGTGTCTGTGTGTGTTTTTTTCACGAGTGAATACCGGTAGTCACACGTCTATATCAATGGCGTCATAAGATGATCATCAAAATAGTGTTGTTGACCCACTGAAATGAAATACAAAATGACTCCTAGATAATTATACGATTGTGTTTATTTTTGTATTTGATCTAGCGGCAGATGTTGTCTTCTTTTCAATTACTAAAGCGAGGTATGACTTCTGTGAAAGATTAGTTTTTCAAACGTAAATATCCATGATTTAACTATTACTTTCAGAGAGAATTATGTCAGATTTACCTATATTGTTCACGTTCTTTCACATTTTGCACTTGTGTTTTGATTTATCATAGAAATCAACGACACGAAATTAACATTTCCGGGTATTTACTTGAATATTTTCAAACATGTAGGTCTCTATGTCATTGCTTCTTGTACGTGCTGTAGTCTATGAAATTTCTCAGCGTTAAATATAAGGAAATGCTTTTTAATTTAGTCAATTCAGAACATGAATTCGCTTTTATTGAAGTGAATTGATTACATATTCTTACATTTGTATGCGAGACGTTTTTTCGAATGAATGAAATTACGAAGATCATCGTTGCACTCAGACCTGTACTTATGGAATGTAATAATTAAATAGAAAAATAAAAAATAATTACTGAAAAAGTACCGAGAAGAGTCTTTCATCTTATGACATTTCTAGAAAAAAAACGTTGACATTTTATCTGTAGTATTATCAGTAATTCTTTTGCAAACTATAGACTTTCTTCTTTTTTTTACAAAGAATTCCTAATAAATTGATTTTAAAAATGAATACAACAACAAGTATATCTTTGTCAACCTATCTTAATAATGTTCAATTAACAATTATTCGATCATTACTTACGCCAATCTATGTCATAGGAACTATTAATAATATCGCTAATGTTCTGGTTTTCTCTCAAAATACACTTCGATCTCATATTTGTTCGTGGTATTTTATTGGCGCATCAATTGGTCATCTTTTCTATCTCAATTTAGGTTGTTTAACACGGGTTCTATGGGGATGGACAAAATATGATCTTAGTTTTTATTCTCTACCCTATTGTCGAGCTCGAATCTATTTTGTTCTTGATGGTTTAACCGTATCTCGTTATTTATTTTGTCTGATTTCAATTGATCGTTGGATGACAACGTCAAAACATGTTCGTATTCGACAATTAAGTTCACGAAAAGTAGCCTTACGATTACTTATCGGAGGTATTTCATTTCTTCTTCTAATCAATACAATCATGTCAGTTGGATATACAATTGACAAAGATCTCGGATGTGGTCCATCGAAAGAACCTGTTTTTGCTTTATTCAATACGATTTATAATATAATATTATCCCTCGGTCCACTTTCGATTCTTTTTCTCTTTAGTCTTCTGACTTTATTCAATATTCGACGTCCTGGTCGACAACAGATCGTACCAGTAACAATGACAACCATTAATACTGAAGTCGGACGTACAAAAGGTCGATATCGAAAAACCGATGTTCAATTTGTAAAATTAGCACTCGTACAAGTTGCTGGTTATATGTTATTCAATACACTTCATGCTTACAATACAATCTACGCAGTGATCACAGTAAATCACATCAAAAGTGCAGATCGACGAGCAATCGATGCATTTCTCGGTGGATTGGGTTTGAATCTTCATTATACATACACAGGAGTAAATACGATTCACATTTGTTCGAATCTGAATGAATTATCTGCATTTTTAGATCACATTTTTCTTGTATACAATGGCATCGATTACATTTCGAAAAGCATTTGTGTTATTTTGGCATCGGTTTCTTCTACGTTTTGTACATATTCATTTTGCTCAGACGACATAAATTGTCATTGATGTGAAAGAAAGACTCGTAACAAATATACGTTTAACATGTATCTATTATTATTTATTTTTTTCACTGATTATGTTCGTCTATGTGTCTATTTACTTGATAAATAAACACATTGATTTTTATGTTCATTTGAGAATCGACACCGGTAGTCACACGTCGATGTCAATGTTCATTTTATTCATTAATCTAACACACAACAGGTAGACAAGTTGTCATAAGACGATCAACATGATTGAACAGAAGAAGAAGAAGAAAATGTGCTACTAAAACGAATGTCTTTCTTGTTTTTTGTCTAATGTATTTTCACACATTCGGAAACAGAAGATAGTAGATGTGTTGTTGACTCAATAAAAATAAGAAGAAAATCTTGTCAGTTAAGTGATGAAATATGTTTGCATTCATATTTGATCTCACCGATACCATCATCGATATTCTTTTCTAGTTTCTTTTTTTCGATTTCCGGAATCAAAATTCAATATAAATTTTTTGTCATTTTTATTTTAAATGAAATTTTCCTTTCCCTTGAGTGCAAACACCTCGACGCGTACTTGCAAATCAGATTAGTTTCGATTTCTTCGGTTGATTACGTTTCATTTCAGTTTTTTTTCCTTATCGAACGAAAGGCGGAGAGTCTAATAAATCTCAGAATTTGATAGACATTTTAACTCAATTAGTATCATCATTTATTAATCATCGATATGTTCCACCTATCTGCTTTTTGTCTTGAGGCGATCCAACGCCATATGTCAACATTGTTATTCTATGCAAGTACACTTAGCAACAGAAAAAGTCAAGTATAAATATGAATAGATCCCTGTGTCTAAAAGCGACAAATATTGAGTGACTTATCACGAATTGTCTTCTTCTTCTTCTTCTTTTTTTTGCTCAAAAAGACGCGACAGGCACAACATAGTAAATTTGTCTCATATTTGATTTCCGTTTTTGATGTCGGCATCTGCTCATTGTTGTTTTGTGAAAGCATCAAACGAAATCGTGCACGTGTCATCCATCTCTAGTACGTGTTAATCAAAGTAAAACATCGACTGATCATTGCTGAAAGATGATACGGAAAATATACGTTTTTTTTTTCTTCATGAGAATAATGATCGTTTGCTGTGTTCAGTTAAGCTTGCATCAATTGATTGAATGATTAGCGTGTGTCGTTCATCAACGAACAATATTGTTGTTGTCTGTCAATCAGCCGTGATGCAAGAGCAATTTAAAGTCTATTCGCCGCTCGTACACACCTTTGTTTCATTCGGCAAAAGTCCAACACGTGCCATAATTATTTCTTTTTCCTTATCCATTCAAGCGAAATTTTAATAGGGCATTATTTACACTTGAATGTAAAGGTATTTCCTCCATCTTCTTTTCTCTTTATAAAACAACAAAGAAGTAGGCCTATTAGATTTTTTTTTGTTTCCACAGATCAAACGTCTTTTTTTTCTCAACAAGCAAATCATCATCATCATCATCGTCGTTATTATTAGAAGCATCATTACTGTTATTATAGGACAAACAGTTAGCCTAATTAGCTTTGCCGAGCACTCACGCATTCGAAAATAAATCACCTGCATCATCGCGTGTACGCAAAACTAATATTTGATGGGCAGGGCATGTCTCATATTGACATGATATCGATAATAATCGTTGATAATAATGTTGATTATGCAATTGAGAGGAAAGAAAATGAAAAACGATTAACTCATACGTATATTTGTCTGTTTATATATACTTGTTACAAATAAATGAGAAAAAGAATCTACGTCAACAGTTGAAAATAAGAAAGTTAATTAAATCGACCCTCGAGAATGCAAATAATAATTTTAAAAAAATGTTCGATTAAAAGTGTAAAGTTCGAAGTTTCTTCTCAAAGTATATTTTTTGCGTTCTATATAACACATCAAAATGTGAAGAAGAAGAAAAAATGTTATTGACATTCAACATGCAAGTAGAAAAAAAAAGCATCTTGACTAGCACCGGAAATGTCTCTAATTTCGTATGCAATCTGAAGACGTCATTCTTCCACCTACGTCGTCATTCTTGTTCATTTACATTTGCTTTCCATAATATCTTTATTCTAATATTGACTTACATTCAAATCGAGAGAAAAAAAACAACGTCTTATCTCACCAAATTGTGAGATTTCTTTCAGTGAAATTGTTCGACTCGAACTGTATGCACCTTCTAGCATAAAAATGAATTTAACGTTCGTCTTTATATTGATCTCTAATGGACTGAACAATGCATTTGCATAGACTTGATCTACACCGGAAGTCAATTTTCTCTGCACACCCGGACATACGCATGCACACAGACTTTTTTGTTGTCGATGTTGCCAAATACACGATGCCAGAGGATAGATAGTGGTTGGAAAGAAAGACAAAAAAGCAGTGCAATCGGTTACGTTACAGGAAATAACTACTGATGCTTGAACTTTGCCAAAGAAAAGAAGAAAACCTCACATTAGGGAAGCAGAAGCAGAAAGAATCGAGACAGTCACTTCCGGTATCGAGCAGAGAATTCAATAGACGACCGATCGATTCGATTCGAATGAGATCAAATTAAATTTTCAATTAATAAACAATTGATTAAATATATATTAAATAGAAAAAAAAAACGAAGAATAGTCTCACACAAAACCTTGTTATTTATTATTTTTATGTAAATATCAATCTCATCCAATCATTCGCTTCTTCTTCTTCTCCTTCTTCTTTCGTCATCAAGGAGAAAGAGAACGAACGAACACATGCGCGCATGCTGATAGAAGAAAAAACAATTATGATTGGCGAAAATTTTTCATTGGACGTACGAGTGAGCAGAAATGCACATTCACACACGTATGTTGATGAAATGATTTTTTTTATGAAAAAAAAACGAGAGAGACAGAGAGAGCGAACGAGAGAGAAGAAGAAGAAGAAAAAAGAGAGACGGAAGAGCCTCAGTTCCTGCTTCCTTCTGCTCTTCATTCGTCATTACTACTTGAACGTTGTCGTCAACTTCACGAAGAAATCTAGCGATAGCGGCAACGTCGATTCGATCTCTCTTAATCGTCCATTGCATTTCCGTAAAAAGTTCTTTTCTCTGTCGGTCGTCGACACGATCTCAAGGAAGTCCGGGACTTAAAGGCGTCCTCTTTTCTCGTCCGTCCCTCAACTACACTCACACGCACACATAACCATACATACAGTCAGTAACAACATCGACACATCATGCTTACTGGTAAGCGACTCATTTTATGTAAGGAAGCCAAGATTTCCGTCCGCCTCAATTCGGCCCATACACTGATACATACACGAACAGGAATCGAACTTTTCCGTTTTCAAAAAAAAAGAAACAGAAGAGACAGAAAAAGAAAACGATAACAGAGCGATTCACATCGCTTTATTTATTAGCGATTAATATCTTCGCTAGACATTTTCAAGAACATTGGATAGAATGAAGAACATTGATTCGTTTTGACTTATTTTTTTATAGAATCGTCAAAACACGCCTGGACATCTCTAGGCATTAACGATGCAATTTCGAACATTTCCAATAGTTGTAAGTTCGGTTTCTTTTTGTTTCTCTTTATCTTTACTTTAGCGTCAACACAAGGAGAAAGAAAAGCTCTTGAAAAGATTTGTGCAAATAGATTAAATCTAACAAACATTTCCTCATGTCAGTCGTATGTTCGAGAAAAAGTGAAATCAGAGGGTTTTTTGTTTCTTTGTCTGACTGACTTTTGCAAAATCAACGATCGTGACTTTTAGTTCAAAGATTAATCTGTCTAGTAAAATAATTCAATTAATTAACAATCAAAGAAGAAGAAGAAGACGAAAAAAACGAACAGTTAATTGTATTGATTTGCTTTTTAGTTGGCTATCACACAACGACAACTCCCTCATCGACATCATCATCAGCATCATCAACTCATACGGGTTCGAGACTTAAACACGACTATGAAAACAACTTGAATCGTACAAATACAGCTAATGATTCCAATCCGAATACAGGTCAACAACAACAGCAGCAGCAACAGCAACAGCAGCAGCAACAACAACAACAATCGTCATCTTGGTCGTCATTAGTCAAAGCTGAATCTCCTCACGGAATACGAGGTAATAGAAAAATTAAGTTTTTTTTTATTATTATTTGTTTATATTTAAGATGCTTATTCGACATTTTCGAATCAATCATTTTTTCCACATAATCCTCATCGATTCGGCAGCGGACCAGCTGGTAAAAAAAACAAAACAAATCTTCGATTGCGATGTTTTCCTATTGTTTTTAGGCACGGGTCAAATTCAATTATGGCAATTTCTACTCGAACTCTTAGCCGATGCAAGTGCCAATGCGAATATAATCGCTTGGGAAGGTTCCAATGGTGAATTTAAACTAATCGATCCTGACGAAGTTGCACGTCGTTGGGGCGAACGTAAATCGAAGCCCAATATGAATTATGATAAACTATCTCGTGCATTACGTTACTATTACGATAAAAATATAATGACGAAAGTTCATGGTAAACGTTATGCATATAAATTCGATTTTAACGGTCTACATCAACTGAATCAACCACAGTTACCTGAGTCACCTTATACAAAATATCAACAGGAAATGATGCGTTCATCACACGCACATGCAGCTTATTTCAAATGGACTGCCTTAAGTTCGGCTGCTGCAACAACATCAGCTGTTCACATGCCACATCATCATCCGACAACCGCCGTTGCTGCTGCTGCAGCATCGACAGCCTATTCCAATTATTGGAATCATTCGGGTACATATGATTATACAGCGAATTTTCCTGCAACAAATCCTTATCTTTCACCATCCTATTGGGTTAGTCCACCCGGTAGTACGACATCAACAGGAACAGGAGTATTATCTGCCGCAAGTAATACTTCGACAACTATTTCTCCATCGATACCTTATTAGAACAAAGGAAAAACAAAAGACAAACTATTTGAAAACATTTAAAACGAAAATAACACATCTCTTATATTGTTCTGTTGTATACTATTTCTTTTTTTTTCTTCTGCTTCTTTTTTTTTGAGTGAATTAAAAATCACATACGAATATGAACACATTTTCTCATCAGACATCTGTATGTAAATGTAGTAAAACAATACGAGCAATGTTAATATTATTTGTCATGAATTCATTATCATTTGACCTTCTGCTGCAATTAAACATGAAGAGAAGAAAATGACTCCGACGTCATTCATTTCCTTGATTTTACATAAGAAAGATCAATAATCAATCCAAAGTCAAGTGGTATTCAGTTTGACGAATAAAAGAACACTGTGAATAACATAAAGAAAAAATTATGCGGAATGATGGTGATGATTGAAAATAGATGAGAGCAAAAGGAAATGTATCGTCGATGAAACGAATAAGAGAAAATCAAACAGCTGGTGCAATTGATCATGAATAAAATCTAAACAATGGTAAATAGAACTTCACATTTATATTAAAATATTTTCCTTCGACGTCAATGTCAATTTGAATGATGAATTCAAATCTTCTCAGTTTTAGTACGATTCTATTTTTATTTATCTCTTATTCGAATGCAAGAGATCTATTCGATTCGATAGATGGTAAATAAATAAAATTCAAATCACGAAAAAAAAAACTACAAAATCTGCTAAATTATTTAGATGATTACTTCGAGAGTGATTCACCGAATAGTTCGTCGTCAATATTTCCAAATTTTCTAACAAATTCAACTGAATCGAGTAGTACAACTTTTTCATCAAGCCAACAATTGCCCGTTCCTGTTGAAAACGGATCGATGGATTTGATTATTGGGCAATTGAATGAATATCGTCATACACATATTTATGCTCGTATTGAAAAATGTGATTCAAATATACGATTAAATGACTTGTGCGAATTCTATTCATTTAATTATTCGAATAATTCATTAGTACGTCGAACGATTGATCATTTCGAAAGGTTAGACAATATTTTCGATGAACTTATCAATCGAACAACAATGGATGATTTTAATCAATCATGTGTTTCTGTAAATACATGTCGAGATAATCTTCCGAATAATGATATTCAATCAACAGTGAATTGGATCTTAAAATATGGAAATACATTTTGTTCACTAGAACAATGTCATTCGAGACTTGAAGCTCTTCTTGATTCTTGTCCAGCATTAACTAACACGGTAAACAAGAAGAAGAAGAAGAAAAAGAAACGAATCTTAACTTAGCGAATTCGATATAGGGTATTAATTGTATAACATTGAGTTTATTGCCAATGTTATGTTCACTTTACAATCGACAGTCAGTTTGGAGTCCATCGAAATGTCAAAACGAACTTGTTCATCTATTCTATGTATTCTATGCATTTGGAACACAGATTCAAGTAAAACAATTCAATTATTTTCTTCTTAAAATTCAGTTCAAATTCTGCATAGACATGCTATGAGAATGGATCATCGAGTTCAGATATCTGTTCAACTGAATGTCAAATAACGAGCTATGTTTTAAATAATCTCATTTACGAATGCTACGATCAAGCATCATTTCTAACCGAGTAAATCATCGGGCTGAAAAGAACAAAAAAAATCAATGTTTTTTTTAAATTCAAAGTATACCAATTCTATCTCAATATTCATTGATAAATATCGAAGAACTCTGTGATGAAAAAAACAATTCAACAAAACCGCGTTTGATCCATTTCGTAAGTTGTTGTTTTTTTCTTTAAAATAGATTTTTTCAATTGGAATAAATTTCTAGTTGGAAAAATATTTTCACCGCAGAAGACTTTGGTATCAATTCTACAATCAACCGATCTATATCATCTCGATTTCAGTTTTTACAAGTTTGTTTATCCTTTGGTTATGTTTATATTGTTGTGTAAAGTTAAAATCTCGTTCGAAATCGAAAAATCGACGATTTGACAATGATTATGAATATACTCGATTGAACAATGGTCAATCATTGGAATTGGCTAATTCGTCTCAAAGTAGAAAATGACTTTTACGATTTGTATTTCGAATTTAAGAACGTATATTTATCTAGTTTCAAATGGGGATTCAATGGCCAATGAAATAATCGAAAGTGAATCAGAAATCAATTCAACAGATCGATCTCATTCATCCGAATATCAACGATTATTATTCGTGAATTCATAAAAATAAAATCAGTTTTCTTCAGCATTTGTCAGCAATTGTCGAAGAGTTATGTCAATATTTGTATCGGCACATGTTTCTAACAAACGAATGTAATAATCGAGAAATTCTTTTGCCTTGTCTGAATCAGCTATTTCATGTGCGAGGGAAATATCGAATTGTCCATCGCCTGCACATGTCACAAAAAGAAGAGTTGACGTATGAATAATTGCAGCGTTATTTACCACGTGTAAACCACGTAAACGCAATTGATTGTAATCACATGCAAAAGGATATTTGCCGATATTTGAGAAATTAAATTCCGAAGCACGACCATCCGGACAGTGGCTCAAAAGTTCATTCTGAAGTCGTTCATTTTCTAGGGCATCCTTTAAGAAATGACTGGTTATTGCAAGTTCACCACTGGATAGATTCTTATTGGTTGTGACGCTACATTTTTTAGCTAATCTCCAAAATAGAGTCGAATTGAGAGGAAATTTGCTGTTTAATTTCACCGTACCAATGCCAACGAAATGTCCGACTGTCGAATTTGTCAATGAAGATTCGGGCAAACGTTCACGCATATTGAAATCGATATCAATATCAAGTGGTTTTAAATATCGATTTGTCTTTTGAAAACAATGATGAATTGCCAAAACAATGCACGCATGTAACGGCCCGTGTAATGTCAAATTCTGTGATTTGCATTTTGCTCGTAAACGTTCGCAAAGATTTGTTGATGTTGATGCGAAAAGCATATTGTATTTGGCAGGTTGGACTTGAAAAGGAGTTGATAAACCTTCGATATGTTGTATTTTAACAGGAATCTGTGGATGAACGAGTGCACGTAGATCTTTTTTAAACAAATATTTCCCAATTACAAACAGAAGCGGATATAGAACGCTGAAAGGTCGAGGAATTAATTCGCCTACACAAGGAATAATTTCTTTGTTGACTGGTTCAGTTCGTTGTTTTAAATCTGATGAAGTAACAAGAGTTAGTAAATCGTTAATAACGATAAAACCACTTCGACCATCAGATCCACAGTGATGACTGAATAGAAGAATATGAAATGGATTTTCACTGTTCGATTGATTTTGTTCGTTTGGTTGAATAATAAAATGAAAAAGAGGAAACACTGGTTTGTCATTATCTGAATACGGATTTGTATGACATCGTCGGTCGGCAATCTCTTGCCATGTTTGATCTTTTGATTTAACAATTGAATAGAATAATTCTGGACGAAAATATTCTTCGTCATAATCGAGAATTTCTAATGAACTTCGATGGCCATCGGTTCGAAGACGTGAACGCATCCGAGGATGTCGTTTCAGCAAATTAGGTATTGCAAATCGAATATTTTCAATCAAAATCGATTGATCACCAGTTAAATGAGCTGCATGACAAATAGTTATCCAACCACCTTGAGTACTAAAAAGTTTGTCCAGTCCGAAGAGCTCAATTGTAGATAAAATTGTTTCAGGCATTTTACCGATTCGACTCTCCAGCAAAACGGACTTTTTGAGAGTATAACTCATTGAAAGATGACTCATTAAAACACTTTTATAGGTGTCGTTGTATTTCGTCAGATAATTGTTGATATCGAGATTCTAATATATCCTTGTTAAGGATTATATTTCAAAAGTTAAATCCAAGGTTTTCTAACCGAAATCAATAAAAAAACGATCAATGTAATTTTGTTAAATATATGCGAGCGCATAGAATCACGTCTTTGCAAGTCTCTTATCAATCGAAAACACAATGTAGAAACAAAACATATACAATAATATTTGCCTCTTTGTCTGTATCCCCGAAGCCTAATAAGAGAATAGATTTAACGATCATCGAACATGAGTCTTTCTATCGACAACTAGAGATGGAGAAAAGAACATTTAACTTTTAATTGCAATCTTAATGCGTCTAACATTGTGTGTGTTTCGTGCATTTGATTAACATTCAGATCATTTATTCAATTGAAAGTCTGAACTATTTTTTTTTCTCCTTCATCAGTTTCGAAATAGTTTTCATATAGTAAACTATTAGTCATTTTTATTCGATCGATTTAAATAAACATAAATTGATATTTCAAATAAGTGTAAGAAGAAAGAGAAAAGCCGAATGATTAGGCCCAGTTGGTGCACGAGAGACGATTAGAAGTGTTAAAATAAATCATACACAAACACACACAAAAAAAAACTGTTCAACTATCTGTAGATTGCTTGAGAATGTAAATGTTATTCGAACATCGAGTTGTTCTTTCGTTCTCTCTGATGATGATGATTATTATTACAACAGATGACGAATTGTTCCTAATATTTACAGTTTGTCCTATCGTTTTATTTCTCCTCTCATTTTCATATTCTCTTCCCCCTTCTTTCTCTTTCTCTCTCTCTCTCTAAAGCTCATAACCACCTGCCGAGGATATACATGCGTATATATATTTTTTCTTCTTTTACCATTCGAATATAAAATATCAGATAGATTTCTTTCGTGTTTTAGGTCATGTCAGACATTGGTCTAAATGCTATTAAACCGAATCAAAATTCCAAACCAATTCTTCAATTAATCACCTGGTAAATCGAACGAACAACTTGTTCTATTCGAGATTTCATTTTGTTTATTTTTCAAGTCCAATTTGTCTTGAAATTTTTCGTGAACCTTTGCAATTGCCTTGTCAACATACGTTTTGTAAATCTTGTCTCGAACGAATCACTGAAGATCGTTGGGGTCGATGTAAGACAAATATCAAAGATCGTCTCGAAAAGTTTAGTTTCTTTTTATTTCTCAGGTCCTGTTTGTCGTGGATGTTATCGTGTTCCATATGCTGGTATTGGTTCATTGGAGGTCAATCGAACAATAGTGAATCTCCTTGAAAGTCTTTCACATAGTGATTCTAAACCTATGCTTCAAGCTAAATGTGCTATTTGTAAATTGGATGATACTATAACAGTACGAAAAAAAAAACTGACTCGATTCTCGTTGTGATTAATTCCATTTTTAGGTGTGTGAACATTGCCGAGAAGCAATCTGCTGTCAATGTCGTCGAGAACATTACCGTGATTTTTGTAAATATATTTGTTTGAAATTGAATCAAACACAACAGGAAACTGAGAAATTAATTGTAAAACAAGGTAATTTGAATAGTGATGCGAACAGACAACGAGCTAATGCGTACGAGTGTTTCTAGAGGAAAATATTCGAAGTCACGAAGAAAATGTTCGTCAATCGGATTCGATTGCTAATCTTGTTCGAGAAAAAGTGACGAAATTAATTGAGAAAATCAAAGATGAAGAAAAGAAATTACTTTGTAATATTCATGAATTTAATAATACGGAACGAAGATTAATCAAAGAGAAAAGCAATCGATTACGAGATTTGAAAACAATCGAACAATTTTGTTTGACATCTCAAGAGAAATTGAACAGGTAGACAGACAGACAATGATGATCATCAGCAAACAACAAATTTTTGAGATTTGATTTTAGTAAACACGAAACGGATTTCGAAGCAGTTAAAATCCGAGAAAAATGCGAAGATTATGTTTTGAATATCAACGAACTACAAAACGAAATTCTCGTTATCAAAACACCACATCGTCGAGTAAGAAAATCTTCATTTTCACTCGTCGATCATTTTCTTCGTTGTTCAGATTTCATTTTTCAATCGAGATATATCTCAAGATGCAATATCATTAGGTTTCATTGAAATCGGCTTAGAACTCGATCCAATCGAAAGTTCACTCGAACTTCCGGCCAAGTCTCTCGATGATTCAAAAACCACAAGTACAAGTTCCAATAGCCGTTCATCATCGGTCGACAATCTCAAACGAATGCCACGTATTATTGGAAAACGAGGAAAACGAAATACTGAATTCATTCATCCATCGTCCTTAGCCTATTCCAAACAAGATCAACTAATTTGTAAAGAAAATTTTTTTCAAAAAAGAACTGATTTTTTCCTAAGTTTTGAATTCAGATGTTTGCGATAATTATAACAATCGATTAGTTACCTATGGAATCGACGGGCTTTTTCAACAAGTTTACAATGCACTCGATGAGACAGGAGAAAAACGTTTCGAGTATCCGTATGCAATTCATATCGATTCGAATCATCGACTCTATCTAATCGATCAATCGGAACGTCGTATAAAAGTTTTTACTCAGAATTTTCAACTGATTCGTATTATTGGACAATACGGTCGAGATATTGGTCAATATTTAGCTCCGTGTGATTTATGTACGACCGAGGAGAATAATTTTATATTTGTTTGCGATGCTGGCAGTCATCGAATATTGAAATACAATGAACAAGGACAATTTCTTCTTGCTTGGGGTGGTCTCGGTCAAGATATGGGCCAATTTAAATGTCCAGCTTGCGTTTGTGTACTTAATCATCAACGTTTAGCAGTTTCGGATTGGGGCAATGATCGAATACAGATATTTAATTACGAAGGTGATCATTTATTGTCAATTGGACAACGTGGAAAACATCTAGCTGAATTTTCACGACCGTTAGGTTTAGCATTCGATGAGTCGAATGAAAGACTATTTGTTTGTGACGAAGGAAATAATCGTGTTATGATATTCAATCATGATTTTACTAAAAGTGAACTTGTTCAGTCAAAAATCGGTTTTCATGGACCGTATGATATTTTATTAATGAAAAATAATCGAATGATTATATCGGAATATCGTGCACATCGTCTACAAATTGTTTAAACTTTGATTTTTGCTCGTTTTTCATTTTAAATAAACTTTTCATTGCTAATCGATTTGACTTGTTGAATTATTTCGTTGACAATTGCCGTAGCAGATTGATATTCACAACGAGCATAGTTTTGTCCAGCCCATAGCTGCATAAAATCGATTTGATTCGTTTGAGCTGCGAATTTGCATAGAGGTAAAATGAGTTGTGATTGAATTTGCCAAGGTAAAATCATTTTTGCTCGTTTATCTTCCAAACGAAAACAATCCGTAATCGCCGTTCGTATTCCACGTGCAGGTTTGCCCGTATAAGCACGAGTGAGAACCGTTGGATGAAGTTGATTGATATGATTTTTTGCTTCGAGTAACAATTTTCGATGAGCTTGAGGAACGAGCTGTTCGCTTTCATGACACGTTAAAAATCGAGTGCCGATTTGAACAGCTGAAGCACCGGATCGAATGGCATTGACGAAACCATAACCATCCATGATACCGCCAGCAGCAATGAGCGGACATGTTGTTGGATCGATGAATTGTGTTGTTTGAGAGAGAAGTGATTGTAAACCGATGGTTGACTTTTCGATTGTTTCGTTGTCAGAAGTGAGAAAACTACCGCGATGACCGCCAGCTTCAGAACCTTGAAGACAAACAGCATCGCAGCCTTTGTCTTTTAAAACAATGGCTTCTTGCGTTGTTGTTGCAGTGCCAACTAGATGAATACGTTTTGTTTTACATTGTTGAATAAGTTCATCGGATGGATATCCGAATGTAAATGATAAAATCGAGACTTTCTCGTTTAAAACGACATTGATCTGTTCAGGAAAAAGTTCGTCTGCTGCTTTGACAGTCAATGAATCGATATCAATTGGACAGTTAACTAAATTTTTTTCTCGAATCAATTCTTTTAATTCTTGCCGTACAAATTGAACAGTTTCTGAAGAAAATCCACATTTTTTCGGTGGAATAAATAGATTAACTGCAAATGGTTTGTTGGTCAATGCTCGTACTTTCTGTATCTCGAGTTTCAATTGTTCGCCTGTCATTCTCGCTGCAGCTATCGTACCTAGACCACCTGCATTCGAAACACTGGCAACAAGTTCAGGCGTTGTCAAAGGAGACATCGGCGCTTGAATAAGCGGATATTGAATGTTAAATAAACGTGTTAGAAGATTTTTCGAAAACATCTACAAATATTTATTTAGCCCATATTAAAACAAACAAATAGCACAAATTCTTTAAAAAAAAATTCAAAACACCATGCGAACATATTGATCAGTTGACTGTCGGACTTTACAATGAATCTTTTGGAGTTAAATAATACATAAGTGATATGTAAATGAGAAAAACTAAAAATAACACAGCTGCAAGTGTCCAAATAATATGCTAAACAAAATAGAACAATCACTTATTGATTTATTTATACAGACAAACGCGTTCTGACCTTCCAATAAGATACAGTTTCTTGTTCAGATTTGAGCCGTTTGATCTCTCGACGACGTTCACTAACAAGTTTCTTTTCTTGTCGACCTAATTGTTTTCGATATTGATCGACGGTTGACGTCGAATTTCCAATGTCATTTTTTCGGCCCATTATTATTTTATCTGTAAAATACAAGAAACTCGACGAATGTAAATGATTTTGTTTTATTTTTCTATATCGTTTTTGAAAAAAGAAGAAGAAGAAGAAAAGGAATCATCAATTGCATGTAAATATATTTGAAAGGAAAAGAGTCTTCTAATTGAATTATTCCAATGTGCTGAGAGTTGTTAATTGTTTTAAAACTTTGATTTGACTTGTTTCACGAATTTCACCAGCGAGAAACATTTCGTCGACAACGGAATAAACCTTTTTTGCACAAAAATACAATTCAAACTCAACAAGAAATCCATTCGAACACAACATACTTTGTAGAAATTAAAGACCAAATCAAGTTCGCAAACATTATGAAAAAATCTGTCAAAAAGAAGAAACAAACAATCGGATTTTCTACGAAGATTTTTCAGTGAATTTACTCATTGAGAACTTCGACAAAGTTGTGAATGGCTTCGAGATAAGCTAGATTATTATCATTAACATCTACACATATACAGAAATATAAACCCGCGTAACGACGATAGATTATTTTGAAATTTCGAAACTAAAATCATTCGTTCGAATTAATTGAAGTTTTTATTCGGAATCTTACTTCGACAAAACTAAATAAAAAAGAAAAACTAACGATGATTTTTAATCGAAAAATTTCTCGTGATTTACTTTGTATGTTTAGCATCACGAACAGTGACTAGTGCATGAACTTCTTCGATTAATTTTTGTTTTTCATCATCATGAAAGTTCATAAACCTTTGTGTACAGACAAAATGTGTTTTCATTTGATTGGTAAATGAACAAAAATTTTACCATTTGGCTAGACGAGTTTTACCAGCTCGATTTTGAATTAGAATAAAACGGATCATAGTTTTGATGAAATTTAATCTAAAGACTAGACAAATGTAATAATACAAACAGAAAAGAACAACACAGGTCGAGTCGTGTGTATTCTCGAAGTGAGCTGTTCGTTAACCAGTCTGAAGCATAGAGGTTAGAGGTCACTACTAATCTAGGCTATTCCCATCGTTTATTCATAAAACTAGCAAAAAAACTACAAAGATATGACAGTTTTTTTTTATTCCGATCGTCGAGTTACGCGCAACCAAATGCCTTCTTTCGGAAGTAAACTTTTCATTTTATTTAATTTAAGTGGTATCTACAAAGAAGAAAGATAAACAAATACGTAATTATGACTTAGTTTACTTGTGTTTTCTCGCAACATTCAAATGTAACTGCACGTAATGCTTTGATAATGGTGATTTTAGCTTCGAGTAATGCAAATCGCATACCGATACAGTTTCTATACGATGAAAAATCCAAAAAACAAAATTAAGATTTCGTGTGTTATTCCTACCGAGGTCCATCCCCAAATGGAAGGAAAGCCATTGGATGATGTTTGCTCTTTTCTGTTGACGAAAATCTTATCAAAAAAAAATCCTAATACAATTTTTACATTAATTCAAATTGAAGTACCTTTCCGGAATAAATCTTTCTGGTTCAGACCAATTTTTCGGATCATGATGAATAACATAAATAGGTACAGTAACAACAGATCCTCTCGGTATTAGATAATCATCCAATTGATAATCATTTGATGCAACACGGTCGAATCTATTTTGAAAAAACAACATGAAATCATATTGATCAAATAAGACTTTGAACTAACCTGATGACAGGTGGATACATTCGAAGTGTTTCATTGATAACCATATCTAAATATTGTAATTGATTGATATTATCCGGTGTCAATTCATCCTAGAAGTTTATGATTTAATTTAGTTGGTTTTATGCAAAATAAACGAAATGTACATCTCGAATTTCTTGTTGAATTTCTTCGTAAACTTTGGCTTGTATTTCTGGTTGTGTAGCCATAATATAAAAGAAGAATGAAACTAACGTACTAACAGTTTCGTAGCCAGCAAGTAAAAATATCATCGCTTGACCGAGTATTTCTTTATCATTTAATGCTAAAATTTGTGTCCGAACAAATAAAAACTCGAATATGAAATGAATAGGGCCTACTTTTTTTTAATGTTCCCCATTGTTGAGCTTGTTTTTCTGACGAATTTGTTTCTTGTTCATTTTCAATTTGTTTTTCATGATCAACCATTATTTGTATGAAATCATTTCGTCTTTCTAATTGTTCTCGTCTTCGATTGAGTATTTGATTTAACAAACTGGCCAAATAGTTCATTGTGTCTCTCGGCAGAATTGAAAAACCTCGTTCAGTTAATCGAGCAGCTAATCTCGGAGATATGACTAATTAAAAAAAAAGCAGAACAACAATTCTCGTGAAAAGATTGAGATATATTATTTGAATTTACGAAAAACAAGAACCATTAAATTCGACCAACTGATTGAAAAGATTCGTTTTAAATGATAGGCTAATGTTGTATTTTCATTGAGTAAAGAATTGATTTCAATACCAAATAAACAAGAACCAATTGTATCAAGCGCCATATGTTGACTGATTCTGAATAGAATAGTTTTTCTTACACATGAATTCACGATCAAATTAATAATTATACTCTTTTATGTTAAACATGTTTTGTTTATCAGCGTATTGAAGAAGACGTTTATTGTACATTTCACTGACTTCATTCATTAGACTGTACATCTAAATTGAAAGATTACGATCGATTAGTTTACATTTTTGAATTCATACGGCTTTGAGTTTAGCTGCAGAAAACGTTGGTGAAACAATGGTTCGTGCATTTTTCCATTGTTCATCTTTTAATTGCGTAAGACCGTATTCAAGTGGGCCCATAACACCTTCAACTGTCTAAATAGCAAATGTTTACATACGTAATTCGATCTGTTTGATTATACGAACTCGTCGATTTATAAATGCATGTGAATCTTTAATAAGAACTTTTCGAAGAAGTTCAAGATCGGAGAGAAGAACTGTTGGAGTAGTTCCTTCATAAACCCTGCAAACAAAACATAAATTAAAGAAGAAAAAAATCCGACAGAGTCACTCACCCGACAATATTTCCATATTTCTGTATTAATTCCATATCAGATTTGTATAATCCCTACAAAATTACATCATTTGACGAGATTACTGTTTTGTTAAATTACTATAGACCTTTCGAATTATATTAACGAACACGCCTACAAGAGGAATAGGAGTTGGACCAGGCATTTGAAGTCGACGAAAAACATTGCGTGTCAACAGATTATAACTATATAAGAAAGATTTTTTCAGCAATGAACTCTTTTAAAAGATGATATTTACGTATAATAAACGAAAATCAATAGAAATATTGCCAATAATGTTAATGTTACAGAATCACCGAGTAAAAAATAGCTCATTTTTTTGACAGAACTATTGGAACGAATGAATAAATATAATATTGCATTGTTGTTGTTCGATGACGTATATTTTGATCCAGCGAATTGAGAAAATATTTGACAATGATGTCGCTGACAATCAAATCAATCCACATGTATAGAAAATATTTATTATATCGTTTTTCATCGAATTTTTTTTATTCAATACAAATGCAAAAGAAAAAAACACGAAAATATCAAGTCAAATCTGCGCTTATAGTAGACGTTTGATGAACTAGCATCAGTATTAATCGTATAGATACGAAGAATGACGCTATTACGATAGACAAAAGACATAATAATATTGGATAGAATACTTTTAACAAACATAACCAGAGGACACGTCGTGAAACCAAAGAATTTGCGATATAATAATTGACATTCGTGATCGGTCAGATAGGACTATATGAATTTTACGGTAATGTGCTTTGCACTTATTGAAATAAATGAATCTAGCCTCTGTCTCTCTACTTCATTTTGCTTCAGCCTAGAGTGACGACATTCTGTCGTCTGCATTGACATAAGATTTTCATAATGAACCTAAAAGCATCATCAATACGCTTGACTAAATTTTCTTCGAGTCAGCGTTAATATTATGTTAATATAAATTTAATATAAAGCTATCCTATATAATTCTCACACGTACTAGCTTCTCATTAAATATACTCGATTCAAAGAAGTAGATCAAAGTCTATATCATTATAAAAACTTAATCTACTTAATTTTTATTCTAACATGTACGCAAAAAATAATGAAATATTCATTTATGGTTGTATTGTATTATGTCTCCATCGTTGCCATATCTGTTTTCTTAGCGCATCTTTTACTTGACATCGATATTGTTTTGATGATATGAAAAATAAATAGAAATTTATCTGAAATAAAATTCTACCATGATCGTAATCAAGCAGAAACAAAAACAAACGTATTACCGTATAGTTTAAATTAACCAATGATATCACTAATATGTGTACTAACTGAATAGCTGCATATTCGAGTGAATCTTCCAACGGAATATTGGCATTAATTGCATAAATCCGATAGATAATATATGGCAATAGGAAAAAGACAAAACAAATAACACGTAGTAGAATCATAGCTGTGATTTGTCGATCGAATTGACGACGTTGAGTTGGAAGTTGTAACCGAATAATATGTCGAACATTTCGATACGCTAGTGCACTAAACAACGAAGCTATCGTTATTGGTAGAATAGCTACTAAAATCGGATAGAATACAAATGTTGCATATTTGAGCATGATTATATTCGATATAATACAACCAATTGTTGGCACAATAGAGAGATAAAAACAGAAGATAATACTATGTATTATAGATACAATAATTATTGAAAAAGTTAGATGATAAGCGAGATGAGTTGTACAGATTTGTCGTATCGATAGGCGATGATTTGTTGAAATAAATTGATCAATAGCCATGCTCACTATTGACAAATATGTAATCAATGCACATGATTGTACTAGAACACTTTGTAATCGACACCAGATTATCGATGTTGACGCTACACCGGTGGGATAAAAAATAGTAAATAATATATACGTCAAGTAATAAAAAGTATAAACAAGATCTGATATTGTTTCGATAATTAAATAGAAAACACAACGATTAGTTCGAAAGATTTTCAAACTCATAATAACCAACAGATTAATAAAATTACCAATTATACCCGCTACAATCGTAATAAAACCAATTGTAATTGAATATTTCGAAGCATATTTAAGAATATCTGTAGCAATAGATGAACTTTCAGTTGAATTCATATTATTGCTTTGGTTTCAAAATTTCATTTACAAAGTTAATGAAAAAGAAGAGGCAGTGTTCTTTTTTTCTCTGAAATGTCATATTTCCTATTATTAACGTGCCATTAATTCATTTCAAATGCAACTATGCATTTTAATTTATAATTAGCGTAATTATTCTATTCCTCAGGTACAGAAATGAAAAAATCATGTGATGATGAGCAATGAAATATAAAATTATTTGTTAATTTTATTATTGAATACCGGATAATTAATGCAACAGAATTACAAATTAGAGAAGATACAATGTCGAAATAAATTCTGTTTACAATGTAGCGATGTTTTTATTGAAAAATAAACTCGAAGTCTATTGTGATCGACGACTAACGCGTAATAAAATCGGATTTTTTGAATTAAGAATTCCAAGATTTCCCAATTGAATTGGAATCTAAATATGAAATCAATTACTAATAACAACTCATTCGGAGCAATTGTTTGATTTACTTCAGTTTTTTCGGATTTCTGAAATTCAAAAAGACGAATTGCTTTTGTAATACAGAGTTTAGCTTCTACTAAAGCAAAACGCATTCCAATACAATTTCTATATACACAAATTTTAAAAGACGATCAGATTTAGAAATCTCTACCGTGGTCCATCGCCAAATGGAAGAAAAGCCATTGGATGTCGTTTCGCCTTTTCTTCTGGTGAAAATCTTTGAAAACAAAAATGACATCAATACGAATGTCAAAATTTACCTTTCAGGTATGAATTTCTCTGGTTCAGGCCAAAGATTTGAATCATGATGTAGAGGATAAACCGGCACATTAATATACGAACCTTTCGGTATACGATAATCACCGAGTTGATAATCTTGTGAAGCAGCACGATCAAATCTAGTTTATACAAACAAATTTATCAATTACGAATCGAGAAAAGACAAGAATCACGAAGTAAACCTGATAAATGGCGGATACATTCGAAGTGTTTCATTGACGACCATATCCAAATATTCAAGTTCACCAAGTTTTTCATAGGTAATTTCATCCTACATAATTAGAGAGCCACAATTCTGTTGATGAACATCTCGATATGATTCAACGTACATCGCCAACAACTTGACGAATTTCTTCATAAAGTTTATCTTGTATTTCTGGTTCTGTTGCCATGACAAAGAAAAAGAATGACAACAGTACACTTGTAGTTTCATATCCAGCAAGCATAAAAACCAACGCTTGACCAAGTATTTCCTTATCATTTAAAGCTGAAATTTTCGAAATAAATACCAATACAAAGAAATGAATAGTAGTTTCTACTTTTCTTCAATGATCCCCATTGATGTTTGTCTGATTTATTGTTGTCTACTGGTTGATTTGTTTGTTCTTCATTATCGATTTCTTTTTCACGATCGACCATCATTTGAATAAAATCATTTCGTCGTTCTAAATGTTGTCGACGTTGATTCAATACTTGAATAACAATATTCGCTATATAATTGACAGAAGAACGAGGAAGTGTCGAAAAGCCTTTCTTTCCAAGAAAAATGGCCAATCGAGGTGAAATCACTAGATTATTAAAAAAACGACAATCGATGAATTTAAGTTACGAATTCGAATATTTGACATACAGAGAACTAAGATGAATAAATTAGCAAGGTTAACACTGAAAATTGCTGTCAAATGAGAAATTAAAGTTGTATTTTGATTATCAAGAGAATTCGTTTCGATGCCAAATAAACACGAAGCAATAATATCGAGAGTGAATTTTTCATTCAATCTATTTTTTGTTTTGTTTTGGAAAAATAAACTCGAAAAACTATTCGTTTAGATTCAAACATACGATTTAACGTCGAATATTTCTTGTTTGTCTGCGTAAGCAAGAAGTTTTTTGTTATAGACATCACTTATGTCATTCATCAGACTGAACATCTGACACGAAATGATAGAATTTCGAAAATGATTTGTTCAATTCGAGGAATCTTACTGCTCGGAGTTTCGAAGCTGAAAATGTTGGTGAAACAATTGATCGAGCATTTTTCCATTGTTCATCTTTTAGAAGTGTCAATCCGTAATCTAATGGTCCCGAAATGTGTTCAATAACCTAGATGAAGAAACTCGTTGGATCATGGCAAGAAAGAAGAATTGATTGAATTCTACGCGTCGATTAATGAAAATATGTGAATCTCGAATAAGAATATTTCGAAGTAGATCCAGATCTGACACAAGTATAATCGGTGCTGTTCCTTCATAAATTCTGTAAAAATAAACATGAATTTTATCATATCTACAAACTCCTATCCTTTTTACCCAACAACTTTTCCGTATTTACCAACCAGTTCTATGTCATTTTTATAAACTCCCTGAAAATAAAACATGACTAATAAAAAATTAGCGTATACTAATGAATACTTTAAGCATAACATTAAACATTTCTCCGAGAAATGGTATTGGTATTGGACCAGGCATTCCAATACGACGAAAAACATTATTTGTATACAGATTATATCTACGAATTTTTCGATCATCTATTTCACTCGAGAATTATTAAAATCACTTACAAATAGTAAGCTAAGAGCAAGACAAGTATACTCAATAGAGTCCATGTAATTGAATCGTTGACTAGGAAAAATGTCATTGCATTAATCTACAATTACATAAATCTCCTAATCAAATGATGCCAAGAGTTTTTCTCGTATTTTAATCTGTTCTAACCGATGTATTTGAACAAAAAAGTTAATTGTGAGTTTTTTTCCAAAGAAACAAGAACACATTTTTAATACATACGAACAATAGAAAAAAGAGAGAGAGAGGAATTTAGACGAAGACACAGAGACAATTTTAATAACAGTTAGTCAGACATTTATATTTATAAATAGAAAAGAAGAAGAAGAAGAAGAAGACAAACATGAAAAGAACAGAAGAGAAAAAAAAATATATTTGAGAGAAAGATCTTAATCATCGGTGATATCCACACAGTCATCATCATCATCAACAATATAATTTTGTTGTGCTTCAATTATTTTAACCGGTTTCGAACTGATTGTTTCAACAATATCATCGACTATCACACAACTATTGCTATCATTTGAATTTTCAATCGATTCACCGTCGATTTTGGCATTTATATTCGTTTGATTTTCTTGTGAATTTTGACAATGTCCATTGGTATGAACAGGTTTTTCATCGTCTACAACCACAACAAAACTCGTATGCATGGGCCCATTATTTTCTTCTTCACGTGTCGTTGACAACCGTTTAGTTTTCTTAACAATATTCAATTCATTTTGATAATCATCTAAATGCTGAATGTTATCCTCATCCGATGACGATGATGTCGCTGAGAATTTTCGTTTCAATGATTGTTTAATCTGTTTAATCTCTCCAATAACTTGATCATCAACAATAATATATTCATCTTTATCTGTAATTGTATCTGTATGTTCGAGCATGAGTTTGATCTTCATATGTTGAACTAAAGCTTCATTGGTTTCATCATCATATTCCTCTTCACATAGTAAAATCGTGCCATTGATTAATTTAAATTGATCAAGTGTTTTCGCTAACATTTGTTCGTTATCATCGTCGTCATCAGCTGATATCAAAATCCTTCCACTGCCATCAGCGATGATCACATCGGGTTTGTTCATTTTCAAATGTTTACGAATTAAACGTTCGTATAAACTCTTCAATGAAAACAACGACATGTTGATTCGCACACGAACTGGCTGTTCGAGATCACTGCATTGTACACACGATGGATTCGGTTCTTCCAACGGAATCGATTGGATAACAGCTCCGGTTTTACGATTTGTCGAAATAAATACGTTGGTTAAATGGCTGATCGATGTGAGCGTGTGATCACTGGGTGATCGCGGGAGAATCGAAAGGATTTTTCGTGCTTGAAGAACAGTGATACCAGCAACGATGGCGTTTGTCGTTGCAACAGCTGGAATGATGTTTCCAGCCATGGATTTCACATCGAATTTACTGGTGAGATTAATACCGAATATGTACGCGCGAAGATTAGCTGCGGCAGTGACAAATCGTAGATCGGCATCGTCGTTTTTATCCCAAACGAGAAACGAAGGTTCGGAACTGGTCGATGCGATGTGTCGTTGTTTGTCTGAACGTTGTTTGAGTTCGTGTAAACTCTCGATAAACATTTGAACGTATTCGGAGATCGATTGAATCCGTTGATCGTTGAGTTTCGGTCGTGTCGATTGTTCACTTTCGTTTTCTCCATTGGAACTGGTTTCATTCAATTGTGAAGCTTTGCCGTATTCAATCGGCGTTGGTTGTCGTCGTTTTTCCCAAAGATTTTTCATTGAAATCAAATAATTAATATCATCGAAGAACAACTTATTAAACACGCGTTGAGGATTGAAATCCTGCATTTCCTGTTGAATCCACTCGCGTGTCGACACCCGATGACCATTCGTGGGCTCGTTATTCTCCGGATCATCGGCATCCGGTGTGACATCTTCGTTATTCGGATCGTCGTTGTCGCCGAAGAATTGATTGTAGAGAAATTTCGCCCAGACAATGCAATGAATCGGTTGTGACGGCGTATTACGAATCGTGCAAACAGCGTAGGTTCGTTGTTGTTTCGGTTTGGCGATGCAATCGTAGCATTGCGTTCGACCTTTGAAAATGAGCGTTGCTTGGCCGTTGTAGCCGGTCGAACCGCTGTCGATCAACGGTTTCGAACAGAGCAAACACATTCGATTGACATGTTGCCGAGCTTGAACATTGTCGAGAGCGTTGATGACAAGATCGTATTGTTTGTAAAACGAGATGTCAAAACGTGGATCGGTTATAACATCGCCGTGAAAAGGCTCGATTTGAATCGATGGACAAAGACGACGGATACTATCACATGCAACTGTAGCTTTCGGCTGACCGACGTGCTCTCGACGGAAAAGAAATTGTCGATTTAAGTTCGAGACTTCGATCGTATCGAGATCGATTACGCCAATCGAACGAAATCGACACAAAGCGAGAGATTTCAATAGTTCACAACCGATACCGCCAGCACCGACGACGAGTACGGAGCTTTCCTCGGGCGATTTGCCGATTGTAGTCGTAGAGGAATTGCCATTTGTATGAACTGATGACGAATTTAATGTTGTAGCCATCTGAAAACGAAAAGAATGAGGAAAAATAAGAAACAAGGAATATCTAATAAGACATCAGTCATTCATTCGACAAATCTACGTTTGATTTGTGACATTTTCTTTATTTCTTTAGAAAAAAAAACACAAAAAAGAGGTCACTACTTTACGGGATTTGAGAATCCATCGAGGATCAAATACGCTCGAGTTCGATTTGTGTTTTATCGTTTCGTTGATCACCAGTGTTGATCGTGGATGCCGGTTCGAATAACATCACTGTGCATTCACCGTTTTCAGTTTTAGGATTATGTTCGACACCTCGAGGAACAATAAACATTTCGCCTTCATTCAAAACAATATTTCCGTTTTGATTATTTCGTAATTGAATTGTGACTTGACCTTTGATGACGAGAAAAAGTTCGTCTTCATTCTCATGCGAATGCCAACCGAATTCGCCGGATAATTTCGCGAGTTTTACATGTTGTCCGTTGAGTTCACCGATGATTTTCGGTGTCCAATGAGCCGAAAATAGCGACGCTTTCTCGTTTATATTCACTTTCGAGAGATTTGACATTTTCTTCTCACTGTTATTTCAAAATAAATCGAATAACAACTAGATTCTTCGCCACGTGTCTCGAGAGAGAGAGAACGAAAAGATAAGATTGTTATGTTACATGATCGAAAGCTTTCATACGACTCTTTATATTGGAATTGTCCTTTGCCATGGCGTTTCTTTGTTAGACTCATCATGTACTAATCACGTATCTACTTTTATGTGCTTTTTTTTACTCTATTTATAAACAGACAACTAAACAACAAAAAAATGCAATCGAACGACGAAAAAGAAAAACAAACTGCCAAACGAAAGTCATGTCTGAGTCTGTATGATGATACTTACACAAACAAATAGTGTAGTTAGTACATCTATCTTTTAGCATATACACACGTACGACAACGAATTATTGACCTGAGGATCATAATAGACAGTTAATTATCTTCACAAAGAAAAAAAACGACATAAATCTTCTCTTCGTTGGTTTTTTTTTCTTATAATTAAAATTCCCATTGTGTTGCTCGATGACTATGTTGACATATTGCTTGGATACTTCCATTTTGTTCAGCTTGTAGATACATTCCATTCGATGCTTTAATAACGATTCGAGAATATGTTGGACATAATTCAAAAGCAAACTTCGATGGTTCACATCCACTAACACTAATTGTTTCATCATTAGCAATTTCCCAATAAAGTCCATCAGATCCTATTATAAAAACAAAAATCAAAATAACAAATTCTAAATCACTGAATCATTGTCTCTACCTTTGAGATAAACAAATCCATCACTATGAGTTCCATCCGTCGGTTCTTCTAAGATGAACAATGCAAATATCGATTTATTACATTCAATTGTTCGCGATTGTTTATTTCGAAAAGCCACATAACCAAAATCGCATTTGAACACGCAAAATGGTCGATTGATAAATTTCAGCAAAAAACAACTTTCACTTATATTCAATTGATCATTCATAACTCGCATCTGACCAGTTGCATGAGGAACAATGAATTTTCCATTCGATGATTGAAATATAACATGACCATTGCCTGTCGATTGAATATGAAAACCAGTTTCCATCGATCTAAATTTTCGATTCATTCTACTATTGAAGTTCATTGCTGTTTTACTTACTTTTTATCTGCAATAGCTTGAACACTGTGACCCTCTAATTTCCAATATTTATTATTCGACGTTCGAATATGATATAATTCTAGATTTTCATCATATTCCAATTGAAATATACTACTATTATCTCGTTCAGATTGATTAGCAGATAAATCAACACCTTGTTTAATCGAAACAAGTTTACCATTTGAAGCCATCAGACATATTTGTTGTTTACTTTCTTCTAATAAAAATTGTTCATCTTTACTCGGCGTTTTATTTCGTGTTGTCATCATGCCTAATGGACCGATAGCGGTCAAATAACAACCATTACAATCTTTGAATGTCAAATAGCCTTTATAAAGTTCAATTGTGAATAAAGTTTCATCAGTTCGATTCGTTATTAATTTTCCATCTTTATGAAAGTAGAGACCATTATATGAACGAATACAATAATATCCATTTGAATATTCAACTGTGATGATTGATTCACAACCCCATGGAATGATATTGTCAATATGAATTTCATCATCTTCATCTAATTGAGCATACCGTTTGCGAAGAACATGTTTTAAATTAATCTATCAAATAAAAACAGCAAAATTCGGATCTAAAACAGAAACAGTTAAGTAATGATGATGTACCTGTGGATGAAGTGCAAGATGAGGTAACCACCATTCGGGTATTTTACTAAAGCAATGAAGTTGATCAGCATCTCCACCTAAGTACGTTCCATATGTTATAGATTTGAATGCCCATTGACCATTCGAGTGATATTCAAGATGAAAACGACAATCGTCATCAATTTCGAGTGTGTCGCATTTCAATCGACCATATTTATCTGTTGATAAATAATAATCAAGTGAAGATTGCAGATAGATACAATCATTTGAAAGGTGGTAGATTAGTTTCCATTTTTGTTTCTTTTTCAAACATGAACCAGCTAGAGAAAAAGAGAGTCTCTTAGTATATATTTTGATTTATAGAAGAAAAAAAAAGAACTGACTCGCATTTATTTTGAAACCGAATGTTTCAGCAGTTAGATATTTTCCTTTAGAATTGACCAAACCTAGTGCCCAATAAGATTTATCCATTGATGAACTGATCATTGAAGTCGGTGGGGGACGATTATGTTTGGTAATGAACATGGATTTTGGGTGATATCCATTTTGTTTAACAGAGGGTTTTTTCAATTGAGTTACCACATTGAATGGAATGAGCGATGGAGGTAATTTAACTTGAGGTTTCGGTCTAAATTGAGAAATAAAATTGTGAATACTATGAAATGAGAAAAGAAACCTGAGTGCTGAATGCATATTGAATCGTTGTGAGATTATTGTCGCTCAATCAATAATCATTTTGTTTAGTTAATGTATGTATGTCTATATGTATTGTCAAAGTAAGTGTCTACTAGAATAAGAATGACAAAGAGAATTGTCTCTGAATTTTTTCTTTCTCTCTTTCTCTCTCTCTTTCGGTCTCACACATAAATCTCTTTCGTTCTGTTTAATGACCGTTAGTTGGGCGAGACAAACAACAGTCAAATCAAATAAAATGAATATGAAACGTGTTGTTTTTTCTGAGTGTCAGTTTCCTCTCGATTATTCACCTATTGTAGTGAAGAATATGATTTGAATTTTTATGACCTGACAATTATGTTCGAGAGACGGAATCTTACAACTGCAAATTCAAACAGATAGTCTCTCTTTCTCTAAAATTAAAGACAAGAACAATAGAATTTTTTTGAATGTAGATTAAATCCGAGTATGTGACTATTGCTCAATGACTTTCCGTTTTAAACAGGTCTTTGATGTCGACGTTGGTTACATCATTCATTTGAAAAGAATTAAATAAATGACAGAAGAAGAAGAAGAAAGGATTTCTTTTTAATAAGCTCATCTGAGTAATTGAGGTTCACAGTTCTAAATATTAAATAGAATTTGAGAAAGATTCTTCATAAGATATTTCTTATCTATGCATAGTTTTTATTCATCAAATATCAATACAATATAAATGAAAAAGAAAAAAAACAAAATGTAACATTGATCTATACACATGAAAATTGGTTGTGTGCGTGTGTGCGTTTTGTCATTTCACCAATCTAATTTTTGTGTATTATCGACGAGAGAAAAAAAGAAAAAGTTATAACCGGAGTATTACAAAACCCGAGCAAAAGACATGAACATATTCTCTTTCACAAGGAAGAGTTCATTAAAACACAAAGAACAAGAAGAACACGATGGAAGCATAGATAACTTGACAACATAGAAAAAAAAAGAAAGAAGAAGAGAAAAAATATTTATGATAAACATAGACGTGCACGTCGTTTTATTTCAATGTTCATAGAGATTCTGTTTCTTTCGAGTTTACTTATCAATTGTATTAGAGGAGAAAGATATGTCAATGACTAAAATTGAATAGGACAAAGCAGAAAAACAAAACAAGAACTAAAAATGACTAATTATTATTATCTATCATTGATTTTGTTAATTGAAGATGAACATGATTGAGAATTAGCTTTTAATCGACCAATTTTAATATAAACACGAGCATGTGGAAGCGTCTGAAGACGAAAAAAAAGCATAATTATAAATCTAATTTGTTGTTCAATAAGAAATTACTTTTAATGTATAAGCAACTTGTTCGTACGTTGCAGCTCGTAGATCTTTGCCGTTAACTTCAAGAATGAGGTCTCCAGACATTAATCGACCATCTTTTTCTGCCGAACCTCCTTCGATCTAAATCAAAATCAATCAAATCTAGTCTCTAGTGACAATCATCTACGAACAATGTGAGAGATGAATGTGCCAAAACCTTGTCGTTTGCCAATGATACTAAAGCCTGAAAAAAAACAAAACAATTAACGATTTATTTTCATTTAACTTTAGTTTTCTTGTTTTTTACCTAAACCTTTGCCACCTTTTTTAATAAAATCAACAGTGATTATCTCGTATTTCTCTTCTTCGTTGCTGATCTCTCGACGAAGAATCAGCAGACGAATGACATTCGGCGATTGTCTGAGCGCTTGTATGGCTTGTTCGTGTGTTGCCGAACGTAAGTCAATTGAATTGACTTCGAGAATTTGATCACCGACAAGCAATCGACCGTCAAGCTGAGCTGCACAACCTTCGTAAATATCATGAATAAGAATTCCACGCTAAATACACAAACGAAAAGTCAATTTCGAATTAAAATTTTATCATTTCGATTTACGAGCTGCGTGTCGGAACCGCCGACAACTGAAAGACCTAAGCCTGCTTGTTCACGATCGATTTCGATTAGTGTTTCGCGTCCGGTGACGATCGGTCGTGTTCGAGGATCGTCGAGATTTTCCTGCAGATTCGATTGTTGTTGTTGTTGAGGAAGAGATGAATTCGAACTCGATGATGACATCATAGGAATATGTGACACAAACGATCCGTTGTATTCCAATTGATTGAGTTTAGCTGTGTCCGGATTGACTAATGACGATTGAATGTCGGAAGAAATCGGAGAGAAATAATTGTTATCAGTTAAATTCAGTTGAATATTATTATGATTATTCGTTGCTATGTGCAGATTGGATAAATGGAAATTATCGTCGAATGTTTCGTCGAACGGTGGAGAAATCGATGTTGATCTTCGAATATTATCAGTTAGTTTAAATTCATTAGCATGAGTCGAATGATTTGCATAGGGATTATTTAATGCCATGTCATGAATAGCATTTGGATTTCTAATGAAGACAAATTATATACAGAAAACAAAAACACATGAATTCATTTAGATCTTTGGCTTTTTTTTTCTTTACCGAAGAATGATGAAATTTAAAAGTTCGGATTTAATGGATTTGATTATTGAAGTGACGATTGAATGAGGTTTGCCTAAGAGTATTTCATCGTTAATCTAAAGAGAAAATTCGAGAGTGTTTGGTTTTTCGCTAATAGAAATTTTGATTTACTTGAAGTAATTGATCCGATGGTTGTAATCGATTATCACGTCCAAGTAAAGAATTTCTTTGAATATCACAAATAAAAACAGCTAAATTCTCCGGATCACGATGACCGATGAGCGAAAGACCAAGTGGTTCATCAATTTCCGTTGGTTCTCGCTTAATATCAACTAATAGAACATCGCCATTTAAATGTTCGTATTGTTTTTCATAGGAATTCGGATTCGATGGATCGAGTAAACTCTGAACAAGAAAATAGATCGGCGAACGAGCCGAACGAATGATTTCAACGGCATAATCATGTGTAGCATCGCGAAGATTATGTTCGTTGACTTCAAGTATTCGATCGCCTGTTTTCAATGTGCTCAATCGGCCGGCTAATGAACCCGGAATAACATGTTTAATAAAAATGCCTGATATACATGTTTCAATTGTATTTCCTGGTCCAGAGAAATCTAATTTGCCACCGACAATGCTAATACCGAGGTTTTTTGCGTGTTCATCACGATGGAGAACGACGAGTCGAGGTGGTCCCCAAAGTGTTAAACATAAACTTTCTGTATCGAGCATTTTTGATGGTAATGGTTCTCGATCATCGTGAAAATTCTGCGATGAACCTCCGAAATCGGAATCGAGACTTCTAAACAAAGGAAAATGATCATTTAGTTTTGTTCTTTGTCTTCTCCTCTTATTTGTCGTTGTTTCGATTATTTACTCAATCGGAATAAGTGTTGGATCGAGTGTTTGTTCTTTATATTGTTTGGCTTCTTCGCCCGAAATAAAAATAATACTAATCAAGAAAAAACAAAAGAAGCGCAAAATATATCGTTTTCACTATTCTTCAATTCACTGAAAATACCTTATATCTGACCCGACTAATGCCGCACGTCGGATAATAGCTCGTGCTTGTGCATTACTAATCTTTCTCATATTTTCATTGTTGATTGAGATTACAAAATCATCAGCTTTCAAACAATTATCAATAGCTGTTGATGTGATCGAACGGATACAACATCCATTGGTACCGTGATCAATCGATGCGTCAACCGTTAAATCTAAATTTCAAATACATTTCAATTTTTTCAAAAGTCAATGTTCGAGATGTTTTACTTAGTTGATCGAAATTATTCTTAATTAATAATTCACGTTCGAGATACATGGGCAATTGAATAATCTCGTGACTAGCTAACAGTTCAACATGTTCCAATGTTTGTGAATTTGTTGATGGGACTGGCGATGGTATTTGAGAGGATTGTTTCGATGAGGACGCGGATTTCGTTGTTTCGACGAGAGGTGCTACTGGTTCATTCATTGATATATCTGGTTGATTGAAATCTTCGATTTCATTGAGACTAATTGTCGATTGAGGTTTTGAAGATTGATTCATCAGAGACGAAGATGAACAACGAGTTAGATGATTTCGATCATCATCATCATTATCATCACCAGTACTCAAATCAGGCTGAAACAGAAAAAAAAAAGAAAAATAACACTCGATTATTAACTTCTGTTCTTCATGTATGAAGGTCAACATATTGATGAGATAAACAACTGATGGATATCATGTCGCGAAAGAGAAATAGAGATAGAAAAACACTGAAGAAGTTAGAAGTCGGAATATGTTAGTGATAATTAACTTAAATCTAAACAGACATAGAACTTGAGGCAACTTTTATACATTTCTATAGTTTGACTAAGAATGATTTCCTGATGTATATGTGCTGTTTGATTGCTTATTGTTTTCATACGAATGACATTCGACTTGAATGTAATCTTATATTTTATCGTGCACTGAATCAAATGTGTAAAGAAAAGAGACAATTCCATCGAAAGTAATCAACAAAATTTCTCGTCAACTGTCAACGTTTTTTTCCGTTGATTCTTTTCATTGTGCGAACTTTTTCGTTTAATTCAATCTCAAGAGATTTCCTGTTCATGTCTTTGCCTATCTTCTAAATGCAACATTGAATGTTATCTCTCATCATTGATAGTACTGTTTCCTTTTCGACAATTCATATAATCAAATATGTCTTTGAGTTGTTCATCATTTCTTACGGCAAAATGACTCGAACAAAACTAATTGACTCACTTCTTGAAAACATGCCATTGAGTCGAAATTCGTCAATGTTGTTCGAGGCGAATGTCGAGATGATTGCTGTTTGTCGTAGCGAACGATAGGATCGTGTGAATTTCGAGAACGAGACGAACGTTTCGATGATGATGATAAATTCGAAGGATTAGATGCTGGCATTACTGGTGCTGTTTGTAATGTTAATGATTGTCGGTTCGATTTGTTTGTTTGAAAATTGCCTGACGTTCGTAGACGTTCGGTGTATGGAAGAGATGTTAATTTGGGCGTTAGAACAAGATGATCTGACTCGAATTGAATAAATTCAGGTAAATTAACACGAGAATTTCGCATGGTTAAGTCCGGTGCCGAATAGGCGACGTGTTCTTTACGAAATGATGAACGGATTTTATCGGATTTGAATTTGGTTCGTTTAGATGTCGATGTACGTTTCGAAGTTTTTTCGATACGAGTGGCACTTTGTGATCGAACTTCCGTCGATCGACTGGCGGGTTTTTCTTTTTTCATTAATGTTTCAATGTATTCATGTCGACAGAGGATCGCTGGTGCTGAAAGAGCAATGCCCGATGAAATCATCATTGGCCTCGAGTTTAATGAACGATGAGTTGATGCCGAACGCTGCAATACAAACGTAAGTAAATATATCTTAACTTAGATTTCAAGGCAAAAGTATGACTACGATGACGACTATTGAAAGATCGAATTCTCTAGGGAATCAACATTTCTTTTTTCTTTTCTTATTTAAAAGAAACAAAAGAAAAACCTTCTTTTTTTGTCCCACATTTATTGATTGTTTTTTCTCTCGAGAATATCAAAACAATTTTAATCATAGAACTCGACTCACTAGGGGTAATAATCTGACCTCAATTAAAATGTAGAACCGAGTGCAAACACGACATAGTTTCTCGATTAGTTTTTTTTCTTTTGTTATTTGTTGTTTACCTTATGATTATTTGTCATTTCCGTTGTTGTTCTACTTTTACTAAGACGTGACACACGTCGACTATTATTCATTTTTAAGTCTTTATCATTTTCACTGATGATTTTGTCATCACTATCGTTCTTAAATTTCGGATACGGCAATGGTTTGCAAATGCTGAGTTTAACGGGACCTTTCGGTGTTGATTTGAGAATTTGAATGACATCGACTAATGTCATATTTTCGAGAATAATATCATTGACAGCGACGAGCCGATCGCCGGGCATAAGTCGACCATCGAGTTGTGCGACACCTCCTGAGACTAGTGCACGTATAACAATAACAGGTGAATAACTTGGATTCGACGGATCTTGATAGTCGAGCACGGAAAATCCGAGACCGAAATCGGTTTTATGGAGTTCAATTGGAAGGACAGTTGTCGACCAAAGAGCGAGATTGGAAATGACTTCTAACGAACGTGTTCGTGTCGATCGAAGTATGGAACTATTGATTGCATCTAATGTGCCCATACTTTTGGCTTTAACGACGATTTCTGTTGTTTTACCAAAGGATATGGAACGAGAACGTGTCGAACTTAATTTGGCATTAATATCATTTGCTGATTGACTCTTTCGTCGAGCACAAACTAATTTTATTTGATGTTTTACATGTTTTAGCAATTCAATAACATGAATATGATTTTTGCCATATAAAATTTGATTATTTATCTGAAAAACAAAACAAACGACATAATTCGTTTCTTTTTCTTTCGACAAATTACTTCTAAAAGTTCATCAGCAGGTTTGAGAACGCCTTGTTTCTCGATGAGTCCATCAGCTAGTAAAGTTCGAATATAATGATGTGCTCCGATTTCTTCGCCATTTTCAATATCAATCGTTCCTTCTAATGTCATTCCAAGTGTTTCATTATCAGGTTTATAGATATCAACAATAAATATGTCGTAATTTTGTCCTAAACTTTTCATCCATTTCTGTCGAATTTGTTCGTTAATATCCGATTGATCTTGAAATTCAATCTTTTCTTCTAATTGTTGGAGAGATTCGAGAGCTAAAGAAAAAGATTTCATTTTCTTCGTTCGATATGTCTTAGAAATTACCAATCATTTCTTTGATTTTTTCGTATTTTGCTCCGTCAGTATAACGTCGAACTTTAAGTCGTACAGATGAACTCGTATTTTGCAAAAGATAAAGTGCTTGAACATTAGAAAATCCATTTAAAGATTGATCATTAACTTCAATTATTTGATCACCAATAGCTAAACGACCATCACGTGCTGAAACACTTCCTTTAGCTATATCACGAATAAATATGCCGGCGATTGCATCTAGAAATCGATGAAAAAAAATTTTCATTCCCGTTGTGTCGTTCTCTCTCATTGTTGTTTATAATCATTGCAGATTAATCATTCGATGTTTATGATATACAAATGATCTACGACTTCCATCTGCTTCGTCGTCGACAGAATCATTTTTTTCTCTCGCTCTCTCTCTCTTCGCCATCCAAAAATAATCTTTGTTTTTAAACTAAATATTCTTCATTTGTCATCGTTTCTCTCTCTCTCTCTCTCTCTCTCTCTCTCTCTCTCCCCTTCCATCTTTTGTCGATGATCTTGAATTATGAATTGTGATGTTCTCCATATCATAAATCATCTCTTAACTCCACTCGAACCAGCTCTTTCGAAAGATAATTTCTAATTCAATACATGTCGCATCTGTGCATATGATTAACTAATAGTTTACGTGATAAATCAAGATGTTTTCAATATCGAATTCAATCAAATATTTACCGTTATTAGTCGAATCTGGACTCACATAACCAGCTACGGTGATACCGAGACCATCGTCACCTTTTTCCAATGTAACATCCAATAGTTCAGTTCCATCTTCCGATTGACACTAAACATATTGATGCAATCAAATAACGACATTTAGAATGTAGAATGACGAACGAAGAGATGGTTATCTAGTCAATATTTTTCTTTTTTTTTGGCTTGAGAACAACTCGAAAGAGAAGAGAAAGGAAAAGAAAAGAAAACTGAGATTTTCCCGAGATTAACAATCGGACTCGTACTGTTCTTTATATCTTTAATAGAATCGGCCGCATAGAAAACATACATTCACTAATCTACAAATGCTTATTTCTTTTCTTCTTCTTCTTCTTCTTCTTCGTCTTCTCTCCCTTGTTTGAATGTTTTTTTTCCTTCTAATAATACATTGACTAGTAGAAAGCAACCTGTCATAGTCGCAAATTCTTGAATCGAGAATGAAAAAGAAGAAGAAGCATAAAGAAAGACGACGGCACCGACAAATAAGAAGAAAGTACTCTGGAGATTTGAAGGATGAATGAAAAAAAAACGGAAAGAATACTAAATAGGAGAGAAATATATGTATATAAACTATAAGCGTGTAAGAAAAATATTACATGCAAACGCTTTCATGTTCTGTTGATAATTGATTGCTTTTTTTTTAATATATATATGAAGTAATCTCAATCGAATTTAAACGAGAAAAAAAAAGAAACAAACGAACCTGTTCGAGAAGATTGTCGAGTATTTTTTCGAGATTGAGATTCGTTTCAAGTAAACGTTCAGTACGAAGAAGAAGTTTCCGTTGTGAATTGGCAATTAGTCCATCATCGTTGAGAACCGTTGAAGATGAAGGATGTCTCAAATGAGGTATACTTTCGGATGATATCGACGGACGTTGTGACATCGATGGCGTACTATTCGTTGCCGTCGTTGGTTCACGTACACTTCGAGCAACAACAAGACGAACTTGTTCCGAACATTGTCGAAGTATTCCAGCTACTTGTTCCGAACTCATACCACGAACATAAACACGATCGATTTGAAATAAATGATCACCTGTATGTATACGACCATCCTAAATATATATTAATACAATAGAAAATCTACGCTCGCTTGACAAACTAATAGAATAAAAGATAATGATGCTGCTGATGTGTTATTTGTATGTATATATATATATGTGTATGTCTATGTATATATAGATTGCTCATCAGATTTGCAAGTATGTAAAAGCAAATGATTGTTTGTCTTTTTTCTTATCTTTTGCCATTTCCTCTTTTCATCTTTCTGTTCTTCTATCTCGAAGCGGATATATACATACTACAACTAGTAGCTATTATTCATTAGGCAAATTTATTTTCTTTCTTTCTCTTTTCCTTCTTAGTCTTCTTCGTCTTTTTCGTCTACTATCGCTACTGCGTCTTCTTCTTTAGCGTATCTTCACTCTATCTCTATGGTTTTTGGCATTTTTCTTCGCTCTGTTGTCTTTTGTTTCATCGATTAGAAAAACAGCTGGAAGCAAAACAGGAGAAGAGATGATATGAAAATATAAAATAATAAGATCATATAGATATTACCTTATCGGCAATCGAACCAGGCACAATTGCTTTGACAACAACACCAGTTGACTTATTACCACTAATGCCAAAGCCAAGCCCGGAGCCGTCGTTGGTTAATTCGACAACTTCAATTTGTGTCCACAATGTATTTAGCTAAAAAGAAACAATCAATCGAACTCAAAATATCCATATTAGATAGTTATGACAGATAAATACATATATATATATATATATATGTATATGTATATGTACAGAGAATTTTCCATATGTCTATCAATCATTATCACTTACCACCATGTCGACGGTAAAGGGCGTCGACAATATTGGCATACAGCTGTGTCCATTACGAATCGACGATGACACAGCCGCATAAGAATAATCGATAAGACCAGTTGTTCGTATAATAACAAGTTCAATTGATAATTTGCTTGAATCCCTAAGTAATTGATCAGTATGATTAACAAGTGTCAAATAATCGTATGAATCCAAATAAATATTATTTATTCGTATGATTTGATCGGCTAGAGAGAGTTGACCATTTCTTAAAGAAAAAGGAAAAACCAAACGATATTTTTTCCTTACAAATAAATATATATATATATATATAAATATATCTACATCTACATGTAAGCGTAAACACATTGTAAGAAGCAATCTCGGCTTCTCGCATGAAATTCTCAATGTAGTACCACGAGAGAGGGAGAGAGAGAGAGAAGCAAAAGGGGGACGACGAAAAGAAAAGAAAGAAAGAAGAACGCTATTCTATCAATGCAATTCTACCAATAATCTAATTTTCATGACAAAATATCCTTCGTACGTACAGAACAAAATCAAATCCTATCTTTTATCGTAGTTATTAATATTTACAATAAATGCTAAAGTAGCACATTTCTTTTGTCAATCTATCTACTATATTCATATACATCATTGTCGTCGATAAACTCATCAGTTGTTAAGATAAATATACATATGTCTTACGCTGTTATTAATAAAACAAATTTTCTCGTTCTATTCTCTGGCCTTTTTTTTAATATATCTAATGAATAAGGTGTAGTTGTTTGTTGGTCGTAGTTTTTTCTATTTCCTTTTCATGATAATTATGATCTATTCCTTTTTTTCCTTCTTTCTTTTTATATCCAATGGGTTTATCCTTTATGACAATACTTGACGATCTCTCGAGACCTCCCCAAGACGATTGATTCTTTCTTTTTTTTCGCACACACACACACAGCCATCTATATAAATATAAGTAGAAGCTAACTCGCTGTTTTTTCGCTTGTATTATTTCCTAAATAAACTGAATTTTTGCCATATTTACAAATAATATCTTTCCAATTCATTTTTTTTGTTATGTAGCTAACTTGTCAATATAGATTTGTATTTTCTCTCTCTCTCTCTTTCGCTTTTATGTGCGTGTCGGCAACTGTCAAAAAAAGTGGCAAGCAGAACATACGCGTTAGAAAAGTAACTAATAGGAAAATGATGGTTGTAAGACGCTCGTACGCACACTCTTTTTTTATAAGAACAAAAATTGACTCGACGACGCGCGAAGAATTATTATTTGTAAATCATCATCTTCGTCTATTTTCTTCTGCTTCTTCTTTTTTTTGTGCTGTTGCTCTGCGTTTTCTAACAACACATCTTCTTCTCGTCAAATCGCTAAATCGATGAAGAGCATTATCATTGAAGGTCATTAGTAGACACAAAAAAGCAGAAAGAAATTTCGTAAATAAAATCAAAATTGATTCAATTAGTAATTAAACGAAGAACTTACAAATCAGCAGGACTGTTTGCTTGAATATTATCGATAAAAACCGAATATTTATAGAAACGATGTTTCAAAACAAGAACGTGGATGCCTAAGGATTCATCGGACGAGTTTCTATTTAATGTAATGCATTGAACAAGATTTTCATTCGATAAATAATCGTTGCTGTTGTTGTTATTGTTGTTGTTAGCTAAACAAGAATGAGATTCAGTAGACAGATCGGTCGATTCGTCTTATCGCAGAAAATAATCAATGACCTTGAATATTAGAGTTGTTTTTCAAGGAAAGAATTTTATCTTTTGTCAACAGATTATTAGAAACTAATGAGTATCGGAGAAGAAATTTATTTCCTCTACAGTATATCAATTCGACTCTAATTGAGTTAGTCGGTATAATTTTGTTTTCAAAAGAATTGTAAATTCCAGAGACAAAAGAAGACAAAAGCAAAGAAGAAGAAGAACGACGACGAAGTCTAGGAGTGATTTTCTTACCACATGAATGAGCCATGGAGACTGATTTCGATTAGAAAAGAAATGCATGTTCAAAGATCTGTTTCTATTTTCTAGTTCTTTTTTTTGGTGTGTACTAAGAAGATCTAACGGATCAGATATCGATTATGACAACTTCTGGAGAGAGAAAAGGAATGAAAAAATCATTTTGTTTACCATTCTGTTCTTCGCCAATATTTT
>ERZ778019.859-NODE-859-length-49998-cov-13.063873_pt1 | contig 49998 bp, 42 predicted proteins | sample MGYA00375749_ERZ778019 | MGnify/ENA primary metagenome ERZ778019 (study PRJEB29350, sample SAMN05389821) | bioreactor metagenome | isolation source: Ammonium sulfate bioreactor | place: South Africa: University of Cape Town | collected 2014-03-17 ... | reverse complement strand
AAACGTAAGTTAATTTGTCGTTTTCTTTTGTCACTTCAACGGACTGTTCGTTGTTTGGTTTGATCTACAAAAGATGTTCGGATACTACTTAACATCATTAGACTTGATTTTTCTCTTGTCATTCATAATGATAAAGATCAAATTTTTTCCAATCAATTCATTAGAAATCATCGATGAGAACATCTGTACAATGAATTTCGTGTGCGTTTTATTTAATCTGTTTGCCGACTCTCTCTCTCGCTCTCTCCGCCCGCTTATTCCCTTCAACGGATATCCTTGAAGAATAATTTCTTATCAGATTTCAACAATGAAATGTGTGAACAAACTAAATTCGCTTGTTGACGATATCGTACTCGTCTGTTGTTATCAGATCTGAACCATTGACACGACAGGATGTGTACATAGCTGACAAAATCTATGAACATACTGTCAACGTTTGAGCTTAACTCAATACTTATTCAATCTTCCTTCCGTCGCCGATATCATTTGTTGAATAAAATTTTCAAATCTTCTTTCGTCTGTCATTCATATGGTAGTGTTTGTTTGTCTTTCAGCTCATATCCCTGTCATCTATAGTCGTTCGTTTATGTATATATACGTATATGAAACGTTTGTTTGTTGACTTTGACCACGGTTTATTTTCGATCGTAAGACGTCAAACGTATGTTAATGTATAAATTGAAAAGACGAAGAAGAAGAAAACCACTTGAACAAATTATTATGAATCAATCATTAGCTTGCCTTTTTCTTCTTCACATTCGAAACAATACTCGTTAATTCATCCATAGTAAAAATGCGTCTAATTCAATTGTACGCATAGTGTTACCTTTGTTAAGATCATGCATCATGCTTGAGTAAAGATAGATGTGCACACACGTATATTCGAATCTTATCACTAGCCGACCATTTTCATGGTTCGAATATTAGCATATATATTGTAATAATCATACGATGAGATTGATAAGATGAGTGGAGAGAGAGAAAGAGGAAAAATGGCTTCACCTGTCTTGTAGAGGAATTGAAATGAAACCACTTATCATTATAGTGAATTGCGCACAAGAGCTATTTGAAGATTAGAACATCTACCATCAGCCACTTCGCACCTTTTACCATTTCTTATTCAAACAGGTGTTGATTCTTTCTTTTTTCTCTCTCTCTCTCTCGTCTCTCTGTTCAATGCTATGTGACCGACACGGGAAGCCGATAATCGTTTTTCTTTTTAGTGATCGATGTTTTAAGTTGAGTGTGTGTGTGTATATGGGCATGGTTAAAGCTCTTAATTCATTTAAAGCTTTTTTTCTTCATTTTCTCTTGTTGTCATTTGTTCATTCACATACATATTTAATTCATCATACACCCTAATATTTTTCAATTAAGTGAATAAGAAGAAAAAAAGAATGAACATTCGTTTGATTAGTCCGTCGTCATTCGAGAGTTTGCGCTGTGCGAGCATCTCAAGAGATTCAAACTGCAGACACTACAATATATGCTCTGAACAAACAGATGATCTTTCCGTGAAATAGTAAGTCATGCAATATGATTGTTATTGTTGCGCTTCTTCATCGAGATTTATTTTTTCTCTATCATTGTTAGAATTCTTCTTGGACATGCGCGCGTACGCGTCCGATTCTCGTTGCATCATACATTTTTGACTTTTTTCTTTGCTCTTTTCTCTGTTGTCGAAATGGGTGGAGGAGTGTCAAGTAAGATTACACAAGCAACATACATACATACATATATTTATGTATTGATGAACTATTCACTAAACCCAAATCATTCGATACATTTCTTTGTCAATCATCCGGTTTGTTGTCTGACGTCTATCTACAAGAAATTCCCTTTCATTTCAACGACAATTTCTTCTTCCTGTCAATTCCATTCTATCGAACTACTTCATGTTTTGGTCATTATCATCATAAAACAGAATGACAATTGATTTTTTTTCGAACACACAGTAGGAGTTGGGGTCAATGAACTAGACTGCCGTTAGCAATGAGACATGCGCCATGCGTCAATGGGATATTATCAACAGCTTTCACAAATCAATAATGATGAGTAAACGTTGATGTTTTTGACTTTTACGCTCGTTTTTTTTTCTTTTGGTTTACATCATTGTTGATTGTTTTTGACTAATGATTTCCTATCTTAATCGATAAGTTTCGACGATTATTCATCTGGTTATTGTTTTTCTTTTCTTATATTGTTTCTCTTAGTCAAACACACTTGCCTGTCGGCAATTCGACATCGGATAGAATATCAATCAGTTTGTGACAAAGATAATCGACTTTTTTTTTCAAACGGAAATAGTTGAACACATGGCTAAGCTCATGAGATCTAACTTTCATTGTCTTTTGTTTTGCAGATGTATTTATTACTTATTTTGATTGTTTTAATTGTTCATATTGATTCTTGTCCATTAACTGATGAATATCTCTCACGTTGTCACTGTGGAATCTTAACCAATGGTGAATCGTACATCAAATGTGACGCTCAAAGTCTCAATCAGATGCCGATTTTTAAACGATCATTTCCCTACGATGAATTGATTCTTTCGAATAATAACATTGAACAACTAAGTCGAACGGCTTTAGAACATATTCGAACAATTCGACGAATTAATTTAGAAGATAATTCACTTAGTTTTATCGATCCTGATCTTCTACGTTTGTTGGGCAATTATTTAGAAGAATTAATCTTAACTGGCGATCATCAAATAAATTCATTGGAATTTTTAACACGTTATCCATTGAAAAAATTACGTGTCTTGAAATTGAATCGATTCGATTTGAGTGAAATTAATCTCGAAAAGATTCTTTCGAATATGACGAAATTAGAAATTGTTTATCTACGTTCATGTCAAATACGAACTCTGCCCAATTTATCACAAATTCAAATATTCGATTTAGAAGATAATCAAATATCGAATTCGATTATTTTGTCAACAAATTATAATCAAATTAATCTTGTTAACAATCAGATTTCATCGATTTATTTAAAAGATAATCCGAAATTAGAAAAATTGAATCTATCGAAAAATAGTTTGACTCGATTTCAAATCGATTCACAAACAAATCTCAATCTCAAACAATTAGATTTAAGTTCGAATTCATTGACTTCATTCGATCTTTCGATTTTAAACGACAATCTCATTGATTTAAATCTTAATTCCAATCATTTACTCTCGATTAATTTCAATAGAATCTCGTCGAATTTACAAATTCTCTCGTTGAATAATAATTTAATCAAACAAATTAAATTTCCCACGAAAGTCTCTTCACTTTCATCGTTAGATCTCAATTCAAATCAATTGAAAACCATCGACAAGAATGCTCTTTTCGAACGTTTAACATTCTTAAACTTGCAAAACAATCCACTCGAATGTGATTGCCATTTAGAATGGCTGAAAGCTCTTCTTCCATTAAAAACTCAATGGAACGCATCATCATGGTCTTGTCAGTCGAGTCAATCGTTCGTCAGCTCAGATTTTCAATGTAAAACCATCGTTATTCCGCGTATTCTTACGTTGAACATTTCGTTCATAAGAATTTCATCGGAAAACGGTTTGTTTATTCGTTGGTCGATCTTCGACGAACAAAATATTCTCGATTCGATTCAAATCAGTATTTCTGAACCATTCTATTTAACACCGAAGCTTTCGCCGAATCAAACCGAAGTCTTCCTCTCGAATTCAATTGAATCGAACAAAAAATATCACATCTGTGTAATCTTATTACATAAATATGCACGTGATAAATACTGCCGAGAATTTCATACGGATCAATCGATTTCATCACCAACAACAAAATTCAACGATGGATTCGATATGAATTTATATATGCTGCTGATTGGAACGTGTATCGGTGGTTTAGTGACATTTTTATTATTATTTACATGTTGTTATTTGTGTTATCAAATACGAAAATATAATTTAAAGAAAAAAACTCATGAACAAGTCAATCCGATTTATCATTCATCCTATTCGACAACATGTCCGTATCATCATCATGAAAATCTGTCGAATTCAACGGATAGTAGTCAAATGGACGCGTCATTTAAACATATTTATCAAACAATTGATAGTCAAGATTATCGAAATTTTCAACAACGAGATGCACAATTATTTCATTTGTGGAATGAATCATTGAGACAGAAGAGATAACCAGCATTTATTTAGTCCTGTTGCTTCTTCTTCTTCTTCGTTTTTTTTACAGTCATCCGGATGAATAGACTTCATATGCTAATTTATATATGTATGCTTTCTTTTTGTTCTTGTACAAATAAAATGGAAATGTGTGCTTATCGTTATTCGATTCTCGAGAGTATAGCTGACAAGAGTAGCCGACTAAATCTCATGAGATTGAATAATGTCATTGTCCATTTCATACAACAACAAAAAAGAGAAGAGAAAGCAATATAAAATTCAATTTTGTTTTCATTTATTCGAAGACAAGTCTTGTAATTATGTTGGTTAATTATTTAAGTTTACCAGTATTAGCAATTTTAGCTTCTCGTGTGACATCACCATCGTCCGATCCGCTCATTTCAAGATCTTTAAGTATATGAAAACCTTGAAGAACTTGTCCGAAAACGACATGTTTGTTATCTAAATGTGCACATGGACCGAATGTGATGAAAAATTGACTGCCGTTCGTATTCGGACCCGAATTAGCCATTGACAAAAGACCGGCTTTGTCGTGTTTGAAATGAAAACCTTCGTCGTTGAATTTTTCTCCGTAGATTGAATAACCACCGGTGCCATCGGACTTTTCAAAATCTCCAGCTTGAGCCATGAAACCTGGAATAATTCGATGAAAAAACGAATTACGATAACCATAGCCACGTTCATTTAACGAGAGAGAAAGAAAATTTTGAGCAGTACGTGGTAAAGCATGACGAAAGAGCTCCATTATGAGACGACCACGTGGAGCACCATCAATTTCGATATCGAAGAAAACAACTGGATTGCTATTGTTTTTCATAGCTGTTTGAGTATTTCCAGCAGGTCTAAGAGACAAAAAATATGGATTACATTCTTGTTCTTAATGAATAATTATGTTCGTTTTACAATGATGATGTAGGTGGACGAACAGCAGCAGCAATAGGAGCAGCAGTTGGAGCCACAACAGGAGCTGCAACTGGTGGAACAACAGGAGCTGCAACTTGAGGAATAGCAGGAGCTGCAACCTGTGGAACAACAACGGGCGCTGCTTGCTGTTGAGCTTGAACAGTATTATCGTTTGTGACAGTTGTTTCTTTAAGATCAGTGGCACTTTTGTCATTTTCAAGTTGACCCTGTTTCGGAGATCCTTTTTTGTGTTTACTCTTATCTTTTTTCTTTTCCTTGTTCTTTGTTTTGGCGTCTGATGTTGTACCTATAAATCAATAATACAAGATTTTATTTAAAAAAATTCATTTTCTTCCGTTACCTGTTTCTATGTTAACATAATCCGTTTCTGGTCGAAAAAACTTGCTATAATAATCATCAATGGATGAATTATTCTGCGCTCGTATAACCGTTGATCCACGTTCATACGTTACATTTAATTCATGTGGTGAAATCACATCATTATCATTTCCATATAATGAGGGTGGAATATATCCGTCAATATTCACAGAATAGTGCTGTTGTTGTTGTTGTTGGTGATGGTAGTGCTGTGGTGGTGGTTGTCGTCGTTGTTGTTGTTGCTGAGGAAATCGAAATTGTTGATTAAAATTAAGAGAAAGACCTGAGAGATTTTGTGCGAGACGATTTACGTTTGTTTGAGAAAAATTATAAGCAGGATTTGCAGTCATGACTCGACTATCAATCGTAGTGCAAAAAAATAGTACGTTAAATATGAAGGACGGATATTATCCTTGAATAAACAGGTCGACTCGAATAACCGTATTCGAATTTTATTCGTGTTGAAAAAAAAACATAGAACGACTAGATGATTAACGATAATCAACTGTCATCGTAAAAAGATACAACTATCAATCACTCATTTACTCGTTGATGCTTGATTAAAATCATAATATTTTCGTGTTTTGATTATATTTTCAATGACATATCCGTTTTAGGTCTGATTTGACTATTTAAAATTTGGATACTCATTGGTTTGTTTCGAACGATTATAAAACGAAAACAAAATAATCGAAGGACAAATGCCACGTTACAAAATAAACAAAATGTTTTCTTCCTTTCGTTTTTCTTTTCTTTGAACTTTGTTTGATTTTTCAATACATACGATCGAATGGTAAAGTGGCATTGGAATATATGGTACGTTTTTTTCTTCTCTTACTTGAAATGAAAAGAAAAATTGCATCGTTTTTTTCATCTAGTCGTCGACCAGTTCGTTCGGCACGTTATCACGAAGTTTTCGGCAAAGAATCTGATTATCCTTGGTCGATTTGTTTACTTCAATTTGTTGTTGGTGGTTTCAAATGTGTGCTCTATTATTTCCTGATCTTTCTATTTCTTAAATGGTATATATGGCCAATATTCGAGTCAAGTTTAACTAAATATTCTCTCGTTCATACAACTGTAAATCGATCATCGTTGTTAATCGAACGGTTGAGATCAAATCGAAAACATTTATTGGAATAACCAAATAGTAAACAGATATTTTCTTTTTTTGCTTGTATTGAGAGAATGAATAAAAAACAATGCTTTTTTTTTGTACAATTTATTGCTAAAGATATTCAAAGCAAAAAGAAAACAAACTAAAGAATAAGTAATAATGCTAAGATAAGATAGATAGAACTACAACCACGAGAAAAAAAAGCACACACACGCACAATGGACGAGGACTTGGACAAATGATTAAAAGAAAGAACACGCATATGCAGACAATTTTTCAACGCAGACAGAAAGTTACATTTATTTTTTTGGGTTGATTTTCGAAAATTTTATATTTTTTTTTTGTTTTTTTTTCTTTTGTATGGCACATATTTGAAGAACTAATATACAACAACTACAATGTACATTCCTCATTGAATATGTTCGATGTTTTTAACAAGAAGAAATAATGAACTGTGCAGGTCGCCTCGGTGAGCGCCGAACTGTAATGGAGGGCCTCGCCTGCGTTCTTTCGACCGCACACTGTCCAGCGCGCCTTCACTCTGTACAATCATCTCCTAATTTGGAGTGTGTCGCTGCTCACACCTCGCCACCCTTTATTGCTACTAGGGAAAGAAATAAACTTGGCTCGTTTCCTATGTACGAACACTGTTCGTTTCACTGTTAAGAGTTTCGCCCTGTCCTCTCGTCTCCGTTACGTTTTAACTCTTAGCATTCAACATTTTCATGCGCAATTTCAACGGCATCATATCACCTCGGTGTTCATGCGATTGCGTTTGCGTCGGTGATGATTGAGCGGCCGATGGCATTGAAAGTGAATTGTTGGTTGATGTTGTTGAAAAGTAGTTCATCAATGATTTTAATTGATTGAATGAATTGATATTGTCTTGTTGATGGAAGTTTTCGCCTTGCATTTTGCGTTCATTTGTACTGTGATAGTCGATGGTAGCTCGTGGAGGATTTGGTTTGCGTAGGAGACCATTGATTACTGATTGACAGACAGATTGAAGTGCTGTTTGTTGTTCAATTGGAGCTGATGGCGGTGGAGGTGGTGGTGGCGTTGATTTTTTCAATGATAACAATGTCATTGCTGCTTCGTCCCAATTTGCTTGTTGTTTTTCTTCGTCTTGAATTTGATTGAATGTTCGTTTCAACGAGGAAAGATTAACTTTCGATTCAGTTGGTGAAGCAATTGTTAGTAAACGTGTTGATGTTTGAGATTCAGTTTTCAGAATTTGATTGGCAAGAATTTGTAATAGAGATTCATTGGGTGGTGATGGTGATGGACTTTTATTTTGAGTTGTTGTTTTCATCTCTGATCGACTTAAATCAATAGCTCCATTATTATTTCCCATTAATTGATTGTAGAGTAAAGGATGTTGAACACGTGTATTCAACGAACTATCATCGATAGTTGTTGATTCGACTTCATCATCTTCATGTGTGTCTGATGATGACGAATATTTGGGTCGTACTGATTGAGATAAATGATCGATATCATCGTCATCATTGGATGGATTTCGATGGCCAAGAACGATGGATGCTGATGTCGTTGGTTTGAGACAAATATGACCGAGACGTTGTTCTTCTTCGAATAAACTTTCCATATCGGCTTCTTTCATATTCAAACGAGTTAACATAAGATTGAGTTTAGCCTTCAATGTTTCATTTTCATTCGATAGTTCGACAACTTTGGTTTCTAAGAACGAAAATTCAATTTGTATTGATATTTTTTTCTTCAAATTTTTATTTACCTAGAACAATATCATTGAAACGTCGTTTTTCACGCGAACGTTTAGCAGCTAAATTATTCTTTCGTCTTCTTTCCCAATATTGATCATCTTTCATATCATTCGGAATGAAATCTCGACGTTTTCGTGCTGGTATAACATCTTTTCTTGACAATAACTGTGTGAGAAATTCTTTGTCCACACTTTGTGGACCAGCTGTTGTCACAACTTTAATAACTTCACGATCACTTGTTGAACTCGAACGTGAAGCAGTAGCAGATAGCATTGGAACTTGGGTGGGAAGTTCATTTGGCAAAGGCATTGTTTTCCTTTTAAAACAGAAAGAAAAGGTTTCGACATTCAGATGAACTCGAATACACTCACTTAATACGTTTAACATGTGAATCTAATGATGAATCAGAAGGTGTTGATGAAATCTGTTGTTGTGTGAGTGCGTAAAGCATACTTAATTGTGATTGTATTTCTGATGGAAGTAAATGAGATGATCGTACAAGATCATTCGGTTGCATTTTCTATACACACATATGAAATTAAAACTATCAAAGAAATTCAGCAAGACTATTAACCTGAATGCTAGTCGTCATTATTCGTGAAGAATAATAATGATGATGATGGTACACGACTATTCGCGTTGGACTCGGATACGAAACTGACCTTTGTTTTTTTCTACATTTTACTTCTATAATTTTCTCTCGTTTCTCTCATTGCCCTAGTTCACTCTTTCTCGTTTCTATGATTTAGGACAGCGATTAATAAGATTCATATGTACACAGATGTCTACGGTCAGTTTAAGCTAGGTCATCTTGACCCTCTTTTTTTCTCTCTCTCTTATGAATATCGTTGACCTTATGTATACAGTTCTTTTCTCTTCGAGTTTATGTGAATGGGTGTGATCAAATAGCCGTTGAGTATCGATCAATCGATAGGAGAAAAGAAAACAAAAAGAAAATTATCGAATGGATGACCGACAAGATGAAGTGAGATGACCTTCTTCTCTCGTTCTGCGAAACGTGAACCAAAGAGAAAAATAATTGGGGCAATATGACCCGAAAAAAATATTATTCAAAGAAAACAAAACGATCGGTTTAAGTGGCCATGCTTTTGTTTTTTTTTCTCTTGATTGAACACATGATTTAAAATTCATCAATCTTTCTCGAAGAAAACAATTAAATATGGAAATATTCTTAACTACTTTCTCATATAAGTCAAATCATTCATTTTCTAGGTTACGATCAAATTTATTCAGCCTTTGTTCTCTTCTCTTCTTCTCGATTATGACCTATATTTCATTATACAGTTCAATCGTTGTGCATACATTTGTCTATCGCACTACATAAGGAGGTCAAACTGACCGACATAATTTTCTTCTCATTATTCAAAAATACACACAGATGTGAATAAGTATGTGTCGGTCACACGATTTCATTTTTGACCTTCGAATCATTGAGCAAATATTCTCTCAGGAAAAAAAACAGCAGATAACGTACATATGCAGAGTCATGTGATGATGTCATTTTGTCACATGGAAAATGTACTTATAAATATGACAATTAATCAGCATGACTGAAGAGACGGCATTTATAAGATATTGCGTACATATTTCATCCTTGATAACACCAGGTTTTCTTTTCTGTACAATCGCGATGCGAAGCACGTGTAAAACGAGAAAAAAAAACAAGGCACACGGATAGTACTAGAACAAAAAAACACGGGATCAAAGGGTAATACAATCATGAAACATATAAATACAGATGTCGAATGGGAGGATGAGTAAGAAACAAAAAACAAAATGTCTGAGGATAATAATGAAGACGATGATTCACTTTTATTACTTCTTCGTGATGCTATTGTTCAACATTCACCGCTCAATGATATCAAACTAATTCTTAGGTATTCAAAAATAACAAAAAAAAAGAAAATTGTATTTCGAGAGATATTCTAGTTGTAAATATATCAACATCGACGGATGTGTCCGTCGTGGCCTTCGCCCAATTCATTACGCTGTCTTCGAAAATGATTTCGAATGTGTTCGTCTTTTGATCGAAGATTATCACGCTGATGTGAATGTCCTCGACGAAGCCGGTTATTCTCCAATACATTTAGCAGCTAAATACGGTTTTCTCGATATCATGCATATACTTATCGATCATGGGTCACTCGTTAATTTTCATACAGGCTTAACTAGTATTCAAAGTCAATCCTTAGTCGGCCCTCATTATGATATTATCACTGAACCGTTGAGTCTTTGTTTGGAAAATAATCATATCGATTGTGCACGTTTACTTCTTTGTTCGGGTGCTGATGTCAATCAAAAGTATTTTCTCGGCTTTGAAATTAATTTACTGCCCTACGAGAATTATCAATCATTGGAATTAATCCTTCGATACGGTGCTAATCCCAATGCACTTTCACGTAGTGGAATAACTCCATTGATAAAAGCATGTCGAGAAGGTAATTTGCCAGCAGTGACTTTACTTTGTCGATATGATGCCAATGTTAATTATGTAACGAGAAAATTTCGACAACGAAATGCATTGATAACAGCTATTGAAACGAGACGATGCGATATCGTCAGACAATTGTTAACTTTTGGAGGATATACAAATAAACATCCGGAATTGTGTAATTCGCCTTTGGAAACAGCGATTCGAAAGGATGCACTTGACATCGTTCGACTTTTAGTCGGTATGATTAATCGAAGCGAAAAAAAAACGATTTGTTATTCTGAATTGGTTTGTTTTAGAATTCGGTGTTGATACAAACGAAGAAACTAATGAAGATACTGAATGTGTAACTCCATTGATTCTCGCTTGTCAATGCTCGTATCTTCAATATCAGTATGAAATTATCAAATGTCTTCTTGAAAATGATGCTCAACCGAATCGATCGCTTTCGAATACACCTCAACATCATCATCAGCATGTTCCATTTCGAACGCCACTCGTTGCCTACATTAAACACGCGAATGAACGACGATTCGACATGCGAATTATTCGTTTATTAATCGGTTATGGTGCTCGAATTTCGTTTTCACGGGGTCGAGGTTCGTTGATTTGATTTTTTTTTGTTTTTACTTCTATTTTTTTTCTAACAAACAGACAGTGTTCTTCGTTTTCTTCGTCGTTTTCAATCGAATAAGAATTTAATTGAATTACTCTGTGATGCAGCTTATAAATATCAATTGAGTTACATTACCGAATCAGTCGGTCTTAATGAGAAAACGAAGAAAGAAATCTATCGACGTGCAACAACACCGTGTACATTGAAAAATATCGCACGAAAACAAATTCGAACTTATTTATCAAAGAAACTTCGTGTCGATCAAGCTGTAGACAAACTTGATCTACCTCGATTTCTTCAACGTTATCTACTCTTCGAAAATGTTTAAAAACATTTTTTTGGCTTGAAATTTCATTGTAAATATGTAATTATGTCTAATAAATAACCTCGTGCCTGGCACTCGATTCTATATCTACATGAGTCATATGAAATACGACATAGTATTCTTCTCGATGATAATGATATTTTTAGATACGCATAAACACACACACACAAACATAATTTTCTTATTTATCGATAGATCTACACATAATACAAGAGAGAGAGAAAAAAAATAGAATTGTCTAACATCTAATCAAACAAATACTTAAAATAGAGTTAATTAAATAAACGATTGCTGTTCGTCGATTCGTTCTGTAACAACAGTTTTCGTTGTTTGTTGACTTAATGTTTTTTCACGTCGAGTTAAATACCACCAAATAGCATAGATCGGTATGGGCAATGCCGATATTGTGCTCATTGTCCATCCAGCAATGCTCACACGTACGACTGTTTTCGCATCACCAAAACTATCGAATTCATGTTTATCAAATTGAATAAACGAACAAACATAAAGCACACAAAGAATAATCGGTGCAATATATCGACATGTTATACGCCAGTAGATATTCGGCTTTTGCCCGGTCATCGTTTGAACATCATTACTAAATCGATCCATGCCATAGAGCCATGCTGTAGCTATAAGTTCGCAGAGAACAACGAACATAATCGAGGGTGATGTGCCGAAAAAGTCCATGAAATGAACGATATTCTTGCCGCCGTAGGTTAATGTCGAGAATGAGGCAAGAAATGGGATGAGAACAACAAGAGCACGAGATAGACGAGGACGACGAGCAAATATCGGAAATTCATCGGCTATGGCTGTGTAAACGCTTTCGGCACCGGCAAAAACACTATCGAGACCCAATGTAATCAACATAATAAAGAATAACATCGAAAATACTGGTGCACCACGTATTGATGTTAAAATTTCCGGATAGACAACGAAAACAAGACCCATATTACTTTCAGTAAATTGTCGTACATCACTTTTTAAACGAAATGATAAATATCCTAGGCCAGCAAATACAACAGTACCATATAATAAACTTGTCGAACAATTAACTAAACTAGCAATTAATGCTGTATGAGCGACTTTATCATGTGAATCGGTAAAACTTGCATAACTAAGTAAAACACCAAAACCAGGCCCTAAACTGAAGAAGATTTGTACGGCAGCTGCTTGCCAAACGCCATATTCTTTTAAACTTTGAAATGTTGGTGCAACATAATATTTTAAACCTTCGAAAATTCCATCGAGTGTCAATGAGCGTAATAGTAAAATAACTAAAACGAAATATGGTACTAAGGCCGTAAACCAAATAGCTTTGCCTGCTGTTCGAACACCTTTAAAGATCGACAGATAAATAAGAAGAAAAACAAGCATTGAACATCCAACTAATTCCCATTGTAATGAACCTAACTGATTGATATTAGGTGATAAATGAGATCTCAACATACGACGTTCGAAATATTCATCGGCTGACGAACACGAAGCATTATGCGTAAAATTTAAACTTTCTTTATCATGTAACGAATAACAATTGTCTGTATTCCAAGAATTTTTACAATATGTCCATGGTACAACTGCGTTAAATGACGCAAAAAAATAATGAATCGACCAAGCAATGATTGTATTGTAGTAGGATAAAACATAGAAATTGATGATCAACATTGCATAACCAATGCCTTTCAATGGTGGACAAACTCGTTCCCAGATTGTTATATAGCCAAGACGATGATATTGACCAATGGCCAATTCCATGTACATACAAGGAAGACCAACAAGAAATAAAAATGTAAAGTAAGGTAAAAGAAAGGCACCACCACCATTTCGATAACAGGTTGTTGGAAAACGCCAAACATTACCTAATAGAGAAACAATAATAACAATAATAATCTCGGTTAATCAACAAAATTCTACCGAGATCAACAACAAAACCAATAATTGACAGAAGATAAACAACTCGATTGCTCCAATTATCACGATTGTTTTGTAAGATTGTTAAATCACGATGATGATGATTCGTTTCGACTAATGCTGTTGTTGTTGTGGTGGTCGTCGAAACAACCATTGGTATACGTTCTTGTTCAGTTTGTTTGCTCGACATGTATCTATCTAGATAGAATTAACCAGGTTTGCCGTTGGCTTGTTCCATGATCGATGATGTTTCTGTAATAGATCTACACAAACATAGAAATTCGCTCTCTTTTTTTTTCAACTAAGACGACAGATCTGTCAGATAGATTCGACCTTATCTATAATTTTCTTTTTGAGAAAAGACGAAGATATGTGTGTGTATGTTAGATATTAATTCATTTGGACATGAGAATCTATCTGGCAAATTTAACGTATGTCAAAATGAGAAAACGAAAAGGACACACACTGTTTGAAAGAAATTTGATGTTTAATGTTATGATGTCGATGTGATATGCGAGACACAGAGCGAAAAAAAAACTTTCTATTTTAAATACTTATCAAAAAACAAATTTGTTGATTAACCATTCGCAGACATATGAGAACAAAGTCCATCTGTTATCGAAACCTGGCTCTTTTAATTGACTTTCGTGTTTTATCAAAGTCATGAATAATACGAGATTTACTATTATGATTATTATCATCATCGACAGTCATTTTTCATTCTCATCGAATGGGAAAGAACGAAAGAAACACAAAATTTCAAGGCACTTTTTACTACCTGTATAGATAATTATTCTGATTTGATTTTGTAACAAGTGTTAACTTGTCTGTCAAACGAAAGGCAATGAAGATATGTCATCGACTTTTGTTTTTCTTTCTAATTGATATACCAGTATGTGTGTATATATCTCAAGTCAAAAAGCACTGTTGCTAATGCTTTTCGATGATCAATCAATTAATTGAATACACACTATCTCTACAACTATCACCACTACATCAATCGTATCATTTGCATCTTTTCAATTTCAAGCTGAGAGAAAACGTTATGTCGATAACTGACAAGATGAAAGAAAAAGAAAATGATTGTTTGCCTAGCCCGAGTGGAGTGAAGAGAAAGAAAAAGACCATTTGCTAGCTCTTAAGAGAATCTAGATTGTCAAGTCGACTGATAAGATTTATCGAATGTTTATATCATTCATTTTCAAGAGAATACATACGAACAAAAAGTCAAGACAACTACTAAAAATCAATAGTCTGGTTCTTTCTTTCTTCGTTTTTAATAAACTGAAACACTCTTCTTGGTAAATAGCTTAACTTCAATCATTTCCTTAGTTCAATCTTATTCATTGAATTTGAAATCAAATAAGATAGATACAGGCAGGATATGAGAGAGTTGATCGGAAATGGTTCGAAACACCTAATCCAATGTTGATTCATTGATATCCGGCTTGTTTTCTCGATATTATTTTATTGAATTAACTACTCGTATCCAATCGAATAAGTCGAAGTTTATTGGAATCACAGAGAACAGTTGCAGCTTCATTTTCACCGCCACAATAATGACTTGACGAGAACACAGTTAACAAACGTCCATTCAGTTGTAACTAATCCAACATTATCTTCCATTTTTTGTTTTATAAAAACAAAATGAGTTACTTTGAAACCTTGCTGCTGAACTTCATGAGCGCGTACAACATATGACAATGAATTTTGATTGAGAAAATCATTCAATGCTTTCGATGAAAAGAAATAACCTGTTCCTCGACGAACATTCGAAATAAATCCATTGTTTGTATTATCTAAATCTCGCATATCATTTGACAATGGATCGTTCCAAAGTAATTCCCAAGCAAAAGACGATTCATTTTCGGGATCACGTAATGGACACGGAATTTGTGAGACTAATTTGAAAAAATCATTTTTCACATCGATCGATGGAATACCACCGTGAACACAAAGAATTCGATGATCAACAAGAGCGCCTGTACAACAACAAAAAAACGGAAGGAATGATTAAGAAATTTCTCTTCGTTGGTTATTTTTTTTGTGTCTCGTACAAATTGGCATTGCATCGAAACATCGATTGATTTCTTCCCAAACTTGATCACCGAGGTCTACGCCAAATTTTCGGCGACATTCGCCATGAAATTGAAACATATCCTGAACAGTCCGTAGTTCGTGATTGCCACGCAATAGATAGATCTATGATCGAACTCAAACCTCTGTTCATCAGAACACAAAATCCAACAACGACAAACTTTATGAGGACAGAGAACTTTTTGAGCGAAGAGATAGGCAACTACTTCGACACCTTCTTGTCCTCGATCGACATAATCACCGAGAAATAAAATCGATGCTGGCGTAAGCACTGGACCCAACCGCCAGAATGTCTTTTCAAAACAAATTAAATCACGAAAATTCCCATGCAAATCACCGACTATAAAAAAAACAAATCAATGAATAATTCGATTTTTTTTCATTCATTTTTAGAAAATCTTCGTACGAATATAACAAGCAGATGAAATTCGTAATAGACGATCTTCTTTCATAAAAATCGAATATACTTGTTTGCATAGAACTAATAAACAACGTGCCATGGCAACCATATCAACTTTTCCCCAAGTAAACGGATCTTTCAATGCTGGTCCACCTATTCATCATCATACAAATCAAGTCTACGAATGAATTCACTCTCGGACAACCTTCTTTCGATCCACGTTCGAAATAACGTAGACCATTGAGCATTTCATTGGCATGTGTACGTTGATTAAAACAATCTTGACTATTAATTCGATCGAATTTACCATTATTATCATCGAAAAATAAAGCTGTACTACCACTGATCGCTCCGGCTATTTCCATATCATACAATGATGTTATATCAACAACAATACCAGTTTTTTTCACCTGAAAATTTCTCATTTTTTTAAAGAAAAAGATTAAAAAAACAAACAAACTTTCACAATATGTGTAGCTATTTCATACGGATGAGATCCTTCGATTGATGCATTCGATATTTGTTGTTGTGTACTCAATCGTTTTGGTACAGTTACTGTTGTAGTTAAAGTTTGATTAGTTGGAATTGCTACTAGGATATTCGATTTAGTTGTTGGTCGTTTTAAGAAATCATTAATAGACATTGTCAATCGAAATAAAACTGATGTGCCACGAAATCGAAGTTGACCAACTCCGGACAGAAAATCCATGAGATTCAATGCTTGATCGGTTGATTTCAAACCAAATAAACGAAACATCTGCAAAGCTTCATCATTCAACGCATCACCAACAAGATTCTGTCCTTTATTTTTGTGTATATCTTTAATCATTGATTTGAATTCATCGAAATTCATTCGTTGATTATTACTGATATTATAATAACGAAAGATATATCGACAACGTTGTTCAGCTGGTATACCACCGTGTTGAGTATTTGGATCGAGTGCGGCGAGACCGAGTAGATAATCGAGGAAAGTCAAGTAATTTCGTTGAGTGGAATCGAATGCACGAAAATAATCGGACATATGTTGAGATTCGAGACCTTTCTGTAGCATCAATTCTTTGAATGTTTCGAAATTTAAATAATCACAAGGTACAACAGCATAGTGAAATTCCTCGTAGAGTTTTTCTTGAATAGTCGATGAAATTTTAGCTGAAATCAGTAATGTTTCAGCTGCATTGTTGTGTGTTGTTTTTGATATTGTTTCAATTTGAGGAATTTTCATTTCTTCGAAAATAACCGATGTATTCGATTTATTTGTCGAATGAAAAACATCTTTCAATTGTTTATTTATAAATAACGGTTCAATACTTAATAATTTCGAATATTTATTTATTAATTTCAGTTGATTTGTTGTTAACCAAAGAGCGACATTATCTTGCAGATTATTTAATTGTCGTTCGATGTCGATTGCATCCGTTTTCCCATTCATCCAAAGATGAATGATTGTTGTTGATTTTGGTACAATGCCATAGAAAAGAACATCTCGACCTTTGAATGGAAGTGTTTTTGTTGAGCAAATTTTAGCAAGTTGTATCTGTTCTAAATCATATTGAATCAATGGTTCAATCAAACGTTTAATCGTTTGAATAGGCGTTTCATTGGCAGTTCGTTCATTAAACGGAAACCAAAGGCCATTTCGTTGTCGATGATTTATCATGAGATAAGCATCTTTTGTTTTATCGTAAATAACACCAACGATATAATCTTGTGGTGATGCTTGATGATGATTATTCAATGAATTCTTTTGATGCATCGAATCAAACGAAATCAGTGATAATTGTGAAGAGACAGAAAAAAAAGTACGAAAACGAAATTCTAGGTGATAGGAAGCGCTTGTTTTGTGAATTCAATTTTTATTTTATTTGAAAATTGAACGAAGAAGCAAAATGTTGAAATCGAACGAACGAACGAATTAATTCACTCTAGTTATGAAGGAGAAAAAGAAACGGAATATTTTAAAAGGGAATCATCATGGACATTATAACCGAAGGATATGAAGAAAGAAGAAGAAGAGCATGAATATTCAAATAACAAGAGAAGAAACTCGATTCTTCTAGTCTAAGAATTGAATAAATAGAAAGTAAACGTAACATAGAATTATAATAATAATCAACGATAGAATATCGTCGCGTAGGGAAAAATGATGTCTATTAACAAAAAACGAACATACGCAGTCAATGTGTCAATAATATTGAATAAAACAAGAACAGAAATCATTTTTGTTTAATAATTAACGTTGTTGATCAATATTGCCTGAGTTGAAGTTTTGAAAATCATCAATGGTATTCGTTGTGAATGAACTACTAGTAACATTATAGTTAACTGTACCACCAACGCCTAAACCAGATCCATAACTAGCTCCTGAGGTCGATCTTTGAATACCGCCGCTACTCGTACGTTGACGAAGTTCTTGATACATTTGTTGTTCAACTTGATCAGTTCTTTGAACAATATCTTGAGCTGGTCGTCCGTAACGTTGTACTAGACTTGTTCTGTCCGTTCGTTGCCAAGTAGGATTAACAGTTGCATCGAGTACATCGATCGGACCTGAACAAGCAGTTGATGCAACATGAATAGCTGATCCACTTTCTGCTTGAGCAAAATTTGAATAAGATTCATGAAAACTACCACCACTCTGTCCAAGATTCAAATGCGAAGCTGAATCACTCTGTTGATATTGTTCGTCACAATTAATATTAAAGCCAGGTTCTTGTGTTTGAAATTCACCTGTGACTTCGTGCGTTGACGTTGTTGTATATTGTTGTTGTTCGTGATGCGATGGTGTGTATTCGAAATTAGCAGTATTTGCATATTCACCTGATTGTTCGGCATATGAACCAGGTAAATTAGCGTTTTGATAGGCGAATTCTTGTTGAATATTATGTGAACTCGTCGTTTGAGTGACTCCTTGACCATCGCAACGAGTTGAAACAGGAACAGGACGTTCACGATCGATGATAATCGGTCGTTGTGTTACAGGTACTGGCCGATCAACGAGAACAGGTCGAGCAACATGAATAACTTGAGGTCGAACAATAACACCTATAGAGTACAAATAATGAAATAGAAAAGTTCGATGTAAATATCACAAAAGATGAACACGTACGTTCTCGTGGAACAAAAACAGGTTTAATAACAGGAACGTAGACATTACGTGGAACATAGACAACATTAGAGCCTCCGCTTGTTTGTTGAACAGCAGGTGCTGGACCAGATGGAAAAAATGATGTTTGTGCTGTTGTTGTTGTTGCTGTTGTGGATGTTTCACCTTGTCGTGGCATGTAGAAGACAGGTTGAATAGGTTGAACAACAACACGAACTTCGCCGCCAGTAGTTCGACGTTCGACTTCTGTTTTTCCACGTACATCAACACTTGGAGTGATTTGTGTTTGAGTACCACCATCATGTCCCGTCCATTGTATTTTGCCACCGTTTTGACCCATACGTCTATTTATTTTGAGGAGAAGAAGAATGAAAACAATAAATTTGTGATAAATTTCTATAAGATATTACTCAATGGCATTAAGAATATCAGCACGAAATCGGTTGAAATCAAACGATGATCTTCGTCTTGGACTTCTTGTCGAACCACCTTTTGATTCGAAAATTTCAGACTTATTGAAAAATAAGGAAAAATTAATATTTTTTTTTCAAAAAGAAAAAAGATTCTTTACTTTACTACGCTTCTGCCAAACTTCAATAACTGTTGGACGAGCCGTAACAGATGCTTCAGTGTGCGAAGTTTGACTACAAGCAAATAAGAATATTTCATTCTGAATAGAAATTCATTCGAATGATAACTTACACTTGATTTGTAAAACTACCGCCTGATGTCTGTTGATAATTAGTATTAGCAAAACCACTACCACCTGCTGAAGCGACACCACCACCAGCATTCGATTCAACAATGTAATCTGCTATGAGTTGACCTTGTGCTGGAAAAGGTAAACTTGCTGCTAAATTGGCGAGACCTGCTCCTGAACCAGCAGCACCAATTGGACCAGCTAATAAATAAATCAACAGAAAAATGTATTTATAAAAATTAAAAAAAAAAACTAAATATTAACCTCCGCCAAAGCCAACGCCACTTGCTGCATGATTAAAACCACTTAAACCACCAATGCCAGCTTGTGCAACACCGGCACCGAATTGTCCAGGATAGACAGTAGTGCCAGGTGGACCACCAGGAGCAGCCTGAAGTACTACTTGTGTCCAACCTGGTGGACAAGGTCCTGTTGGCTGTTGGACAGGTACTTGAGGTTGTACTGATGGATAAGTTACACCAGTTTGAGCTTGACCTTGAGAATATGATCGAGTGACTTTTTCAGTATTTTGTACTTCAATTTTGCCTTTATATTCATAACCCGGTGGTGGTTCTTGTCGATGTGGACTATGATCGCCACGTTCAATAAAGATCAGATCTTCATTGATGTGTCCATAGCCGTCAGCACCAACTGATGAATGGCTTTGGGCACCTTGATGAAAGCTGAATTGTTCATTACTTTGTTGTTGTTGTTGTTGTTGTTGTTGTTGTTGACGATGATGTCGACGATGACGATGTCGACGTTTACCTGTTTGTTCACCAGAAGCTTCACCTTCAACTGATTGAGCTTGTGCTGCTTCATCATTTAATACACTTGACGAACGTTGACCGATCAATTGTCTTTACAAAAAAAAAGAAAATGTAACATTGTTCGTATTTTTTTTTTCAAAGAAAAGAAACTCACTCTGGAACACCTTGTGGTTGTTCAGTAACGCCAGCACCAGTTACAGTCTCTTCGGGATTACTACGATGACGTCGATGACGATGTCGATGATGTTTTACTATCGGAGCTTCAGGTCCGCTTGTGTATTGACCCTGATTATAGACATTGCCTTGATATTGATTAGTAAATCCATAATTACCACCGAAATATTGCGGTTGTTGTACTTGTGGATAGAAACCACCAGATGCACCTGTGGTAAAACCACCTACGCCTGTAGAATAACCACCTGCAGCTGTAGAATAACCACCTGCACCATATGGAACACCGTATCCACCACTAAATGGTGCACCATCATCTAAAAATCGAACGAAATTCTCTCATACGACTCGTTTTGTAGGCGAATTGATAGTTTACTCTGTTGAATATTATGACGTCCATAATCAACTTTATGTATTGATTCATCACGACTTATTGGTGAATCACTGGCAACATTATTTTTGCTTTTATTATGATGATGGTGATGATGACGATGATGATAATGTTGTTGAAAGGGCATTTGTCGTGCTCCACCGTATCCAACTGCAAATGGAACGGCACCAGCCGTAGCAAAACGTGGGTCAATCATTGTTAATAAAGAAATAAATCAAAAAATAAGAACAACTAGTTTAAATAATCGATCTAGAATAGAGAAAAAACACCTCATCAACACAATATTTACTTTTATGCTGCGAACTAGTCGTTCTCGACTGTTTTTTCTTCTTTCAATCTCTCAATTACTAAACATCGGAGGACAATGTTCTACCGTTGTAACTTTGCACTTGTGAAGGTATTACGTGAACATTCATATGTATTTACTTTTATATCACCAAATGAATAATTGTCGCAAAACGATACGAAAAAAAAAAGAGAAAAGCTCATGGACGCTCGTATACCATCTGACAAATTACCTTTGACCATTTGCCCACACGCGTTCACACATATAAACTAATGACAATAGATGAAGCACAGTCCTAACTATTAGTACTAATAAAACAACAGTAACAATACGTATGCGGAGATGCATAAATTCAAATGAATATGTATACGTCTGGACTATACCAAAAACGAAGAAGAAATAAATGTATGTATGTGTGAAGTACAAAGAGAAAAAAAGAGTGATAGTTACTAGTCATCTTTCATATTTCATCTCAAGCGTATCGATTGAAATACAGTGAATATATTAGAGAGAGAATGTGAGATATGTAAAATGGGAGAAGAAAAGAGAAAAAATTTAAGATGATATGGATTGATCTATGGCTCGTCATCACAAAGCAAAATGGTGACCGATACATAAACTCGGTTAAAATTCGTTTGTTCATCGTCAAATGTTAACTCTCGAATACATATTCACCAATCATAATTTTAAAAAAATAAACATTTCACACTTATTACAACTAATAATATTTCATTTATTAACAAAATGAATAACACATATACAATTAGTTGTTGTTTATTGTTATCAACTATCGTTCCTCATAATTATACGGTATAACTCTTATCATACGAAAAGTGTAGGAAAAAAAAACACGCACACACATCTTTAAAATGTCTAATTACGATTGGCAAGGTCTTGAGAAAAAAGTCATTGAGGTGTTTATGATCATATACAGTTTAAGATAACGATATACGATTGGATATTAATATCAATCATATATATCATTGAAAAAAATGAGATACATACGTAGGTAATAATCTATCACTTCAATTATGAAAAAACAACTATTAAGTCTCGTACGAAGGAAAAATCAAAAAGTGAAAGTCTATTCGAAGACGTTAGTAATCGTTGATTTGAATGGTTAACTTACCTGTGTCGCTATTTCACAGATGTAGAAAAAAAAAGAAATGATCTAACATCACTTTCACGTTCATTTATCAACATGTCATTCTGTTGCAACATGTTGTCAAGCAATGAATTTATTATTGTGATATATATGCATATGTAAAAGGCTCATCACTCGGTTCAATTTATACATGTTGACTAAACCAGCGAGAGTATCTAATGTTTCTTTCTTTCTCTCTCTCTCTTTATACATATATATGATTGAAATTCAATGAAGCATAACCGACATTGTTAGCTTTGCCTATACTTGTTTCGTTTCACAATGACCATTGATGAAAGTGCAACATCTTACAATTGTCAAAATCTGAGCATTGAAATGATTTCATTTTTTTTCAAATTAACTAAAAACTAAAACGGAAGAACAGAAAAATATTATTAATAGTTAGTTAAGCCTTGATTTGATTTCTATCAGCAATTAGACATAGTATCTAAATGATTAAAAAAAAACAAATAACGATAATGTTTTGTTTACTTGTAATTATTAATGAGAAGGTTCCTGTTGAGCCTTAAACAGAAAAGTCATCTCATGGTTTTCTTTTGATAAATAGATTTAATCAACAAAAAAAACCTGATTGATTGATAATTGATCACAATCTCAAAGTCACTTAATTTTGATTAGAGCAGAATAACTTTTTCTTTATCTTCTAAGGAAATCAACCTTTAGAAATGTACTATTCAAAATCAATATGACTATTTTCAAGATTATCTCTTCTTTTGAATATTTAATCACTGTTTATTAATAAATATCAGCAACGGTAAAAGAAAACGTAAAATAAATAAAATAACGAAAAAAAAATTCCATGTTAATTATTTTGAATATGTTATGAAGAGCGAGAGAGAGAGAGAGAGAAAATTAAATATATCGAATTCGACTTTCATCAATTGCATCTAATACAACGGGATGATCGAAATAGTCAATCGGTGGTTCTTTATAAACGTCGTCTTCATCAGTAAAATCTTCATCATGATGATGAATATCTCTTTCTTTTGTTGCACCTAATTCCAATTGATAGGCGCTATTGTCTTTGGGCAGTTGAAGTGATGATGCCGATGGAACAACTAGTTCAATATCGAGATCTTTGAGAACTTCAGCAACTTCTTGTCGAGTCATTTCTTCGATGTTCGAGCCAGGTTTTAATTTATATCGTCGATGTTTTTCGAATAATTTCGTACTTGCTAAAATTTCAATGAATGTACCCCAACGATGAAAAATCATGGTAAAAAATTGAATAATCATGCAAGTAGCAAAGAACATCATGAATAATAAACCAAGAACTTGAACTTTCGTTCCTTCTTTGCCAAAGAATCGACCGATATCAATCATAATTTCTGTAAATTGTGTTGCAACATATTCACATTGAAACTGCAGAATAATCCAAATGGCATTTAACATTAAGAATGCAAAGCCAGCATTATTTCTTAAACTGATCAAATCAGCATGAATACGACGTTCATCATCGGCATTTTTATCTAATGGTGCGAGATATTTCGCGAGTATTTGTTGCCAAAAAGTGATTTCATCAGTATGAAGAAAACCGATGACTGAATCAGCACCAAGCCAAGGCAATTCTGACCAATACGGATTGATCATATTATTTCGAGATTTATTCAATGTTGAATTCGTTGTATCGGTTATATTGGTGATGCTTAAAGTTTTATTTTGTTCGGTTGGAACCGGAACAGTTGCCGTTGTTGTTTCTTTGGCTTGTAATTTTGCATTTGCTTCATCACGATCGAGTTTAGTGAGAATTTTTTCCAAGAGCATTTCTTGTCGTTTAGCTGTCGGACGAAAGACTTGTTCGATAACATCGCCAACTTGATTGAGAACACCACGTTGTTGACCATCGCCCCAAATCATATTACTGATGATGTCAGTTGCACGACGTTTTTTCGGTTCGATTTTTTCCGATTGATTCTCTTGTGTTTTCTTCTTTTTCGGTTTCACTTCGACAGTCTCTCTCGTTCCCCAAGAAACAACATGTAAATTACATAGAGCATAAGTAACAAGAAGAAGATAACCGCCAGGAATGGTGATAAGATAAAGAAAACCATGGATTAAACTCGTCATTTCATTTGGATGAAGAAGACCGGTTAGAATAAAGATAAATGCAACACTCGGAAGAAACACAGCACTTGGATCGAGAAAACCTGACTTCACAATTTGAGCTGATGTAGCAACAAGTACCATTGACATAACTAATGCGTACAAAGCTGAAATAGAAAGCAAATAGAATTTGAATCATTGATTTTTGTTCAATAGACCTGTCATAACAGCACCAATAGCAATTTGTGTACTAGCTTTTGTTTTCAAACAGATGACCATATAGAAAATAGCCGGAAGAACTGAAATCGTATACGATTCAGCGATGGTTAACGTCGAGAAAACTGTTCGTAATGCCGAAGCAATAGTCAACAAAATTGTTCCTGGTCCTAATATTGTCGAAACAAACAAAACAGCTTGATAGAACATATATAATTTCGAAACATTTTCATTGACATAAGTCGTATGTTTCGTATCTTTCAATAGATCCATAATATTAGCCATAGTCGATGGCATCCATCGTCGACGTTGATTAAAAAATTCCGTAAAACTTTCCGGCGCATGCGTATAAGCATCCGATGCAGCACAATATTCGACTCGATAACCTTGCTGAAGTAAAAGTGTTGTTAACCAACGATCTTCACCTTGATCGTATTGAACGTAATGTGCAGCTTCGGTTGATTTATCAGCATAACGTCGCATGACATTGTCATCCATTAATGATGAACCACGAAATAGAGAAAAACAACCGGGACAACAGAGAACACTGCCTAGTTTATGTTCAGCTGCTTTTTGAAGCCAATGACCAACGGCATATTCGAACTGTTGATACCAGACGATAGGTCCATCACCTGTTGGATGAATACGACCGCAGGCAGCTGCTACTTTAGGATTTTTACGCATACGATCGACTAATAAGAGAACAGCTTCAGGTTTGAAATCGACATCACCATCTAATGCTAATACAAATGTATTTTGTGCAGATATTTTCTTATCAGCTGGTAAACCATTTAAAAATTCACTAAATCCAATGAATTCTGCGTCTAATTTCGATGTAAACTGTGTCGTATTATGTACATTCGATTTTCGTCGTAACAATTTAAACGATAACAAATAGTACATATACATAACTTGACTCCAACGTTTCTTATGTCGAATTAAATTCTTATCTTTCATATGAACAATCAAACGATTTTTGCCCGGTAATAACCAAACAAGTCGTCCGCCGTATGGCGTCGGAATTTTAATCGGATCATCGACAACTTTTTCAACACCATGTACATACGCTCCCGCGATGTTCACAGCCGAAACGAGCTGTTTAACATAACGATTCGGTACACGATTGCCTTGTTCATCGTCTTCGAACGCATCATCAAAGAGAACATGTGTTTCGAAACGATAATAATCAGGATCAACTAGACGAAGATTTTTTTGTACAGTTCGACGAGCATGTTGATCCGAATCGAGACGAAAAATCGATTTTAATAGTTGAACCATCTCACTGGCGGTTTCGTGCCACATTGTTGCACAGACATAGATCATTGGAATAGGAAATTTACGTTTCAATGAGATATCAGGTTCGAGTTGATCTGAATGTTTTCATTCATAAGAGAAAAGAAAATAATACGCTTATTTCTTTTTACCTTTCATATCAATTTGATCTTTTTGCTGTTTGTTTAATAGTAAATTCTGTTCGATAATTGAAGATTCGTAATATGGAAGTACAAATAATCTGAAAATTGAATTTAAAAGAGACAAATAAAAGAGAAACGAACGACAAACTTATAAATCATTGCCAATCGTTCCGATGTTGGAAACCAAACATGACTGGTGATTTTCATTTTCGATAGCCAAAGAATCAAAAATCCAACTAATGAAATCACAACTAATTTCGAGCCCAATGCTTCACAAATAAACAAAAATTGAAAAAATAAAATCCATTTTTCATACCAAGTTTTTACCTTGTGGTTTATCCAAATAGAATAATTGTCCAATTTGAATCATATCTTTGTGTAATCCTTGCGCAGAAAATAGGAATACGTATGAAACAAGTGTCGACATTGTCAATGGTAATGAAAAGCCAAGACATTGCATTAAAACCTAATTGAACATATGTGCTTATTGAGATTTTCTTTCGTCTTACTTTGCAAGCAATACGTCCGGTATAGTAGCAAACGCACGATGAAAGAATTTGAATAAGACACGGCATGAAAACGTGATTGGTTACACGAAAAAGATCGTCGTATTCATCGAAGAAACTAACGTGTCGATGGAGTTGATCACCGATTGGAATCTGTTGAAATACTTGCCAATAGAGTTTTCGTTCGACAATTGTCGGAAGAAAGTAAATAGCCGATGAAATTAAGATAAAAATCTTCCAAAGACTAACTGTAATATAGACTTTTGGACGTGTTTTTTTCAATAATCGAAGTTGATGTTGAAACGATTTGAGAAGATGTTTTTTCGAGAAATTACTTTCAATGAAACTTTCCCAATAGCCAAGTGAAATAAGAAAAAGTGCAAGTGGTATTTGCCATTGAAGTGAACTCGGTAGTTTATCGGCCGTGGGAAGTATATACGGAATGAAAACAATCGAAAGTTGCATGAGAACAGCTGTGATATCGGTGATCAATGAGAGTATTTTCATTGTTGAATTTTGTTCTTGTCGAGACGAGAACAGATTTAAAATCGATGGAACAATACAAACACCATTCATAAGAAACAGACCAGTTACATTATCAATCGATGGAAGTATTCGAAAGATAAGCAATGAAAGACCAATTGTATGACATGTTTCGATAAAATGGACCTGAATAAGAAATAGAAATGAAAATGTAGGAAACAAAATCTTGAAGAATACACCCACCCAGAGAGAAAGAAGAACGGGTGGCGAATGTTTAATACGAAAGCTGGATAAGAACACGCTTTGAATGAATGTGAATATGTAAGGTACAATCATGGTTATAAGTAATAAGATTTGCCATCGAATAATGTAAACTTTTGGCTAAACAAAACAGAATTTCGAATAGATAAACATATTTCGTAGAACTGAACAAACTTGTTCGAGATTTTTGTACGCATTTATCATTGTAAAAAGACTTAGTTTACTTGTAACGGCTGATGTTAAAACAAGAAGAAAAAAAATGCAATAAACTAAGATTTTAACTATTCGACGAAATGTTAAACGTCGTTCTTTATTAATAACTTGTTCTTCTTCATAATGTCGACTAGTGACATGAGCTACATCCCACCAATATCCATTATTTGTCGTTGTACTAAATGGATTTTTCCTTCAAAACAACACACATACAGATAGATTCATTTGAATTGATATTTTTATGTCATTGAATTACTTTGGTTTATTTGTTTCGTCATTGGGTCGTTTTAAAATATCGGAATGAGAACGTTTGCCCGTCGATGAAGATAATAATGATGATGATGTTGTTGTTGTTGATCCTGCAGCTAACTGAGATTGATAACGTTTCATTTGGAGAAAATACAAGAATAAGAGTTAATCGGTCTACGAAGTTATATTTATATGTGCTTTCGACTTCTATTACGTTTAAAACAGACGAATTTGTATATAGAAGAAAGAAAAAAATGTAGTGAGCAGTCGGGGGTAAAATTTATTGTTTTCATCGACGAAAACGTTATTTTGTTTGGTACAATCTTCATAGACGTATATCGTTCTCTGCCGAGAAAAATAAAATGTCGAACGATGGACTTTCGTTTTTGTCACTAGAAAATGTTTATTTAAACGTTGTTTTTTTTTGTCTTTCAAAAATCAAATCGACAGAGTATTATGTACATTAATAAAAAAAAAGAGAAAGAAAGTCAAGCAACAGATATGCATTGGAGACTACAAATCAGCGTTCTCACAATACATTCAACAGAGTTGGAAATAAAAAAACAAACAAACTGAACAGTCGAAACACCTGCTCGAACAATTTTCGTGTCAAAAAAGAAGAAAACGACAGTGAAATTTCAGTCATCTGACAGTCAATTCATTCTCACAGAAGTCATCACCTTATTTATATACGTAACAATAAAAAAATAACCAAGAAAGCTCTTGTTTTTCGTTGAATTTTAAATCGATTGCATCGGACTAATTGACGGAGTTGTCGTTGTTGAAACTTTGGTTTTAGTTGATTTCGTCGTAGCTGACTTTTGTTTGCTTGGATATATGGTCGAATCATCATCTCGTGGTGCATCAAATGTACGTTTCAAAAGTGCATAGACCGGATATGTAAATGCATTCGTTGGTACAGCACGTAATGTACACGGTACAAAACCCCGTGTAAATACTTGCCAACCCTCGGTACGAAATGATTTCACAGCACAATCCCAAACACCCTTATAAACATGTTCTCGTGCTGCTTGATATCGACTTTTAATAACATCGAACGGATAGGAAACTGTCCAAGCAGCAATGCCAGTAAAACCACCACCTAATAAACTCAAATACATCGGCATGTCAGCTTCTTTGCCTGTCGGCGAAAAGTTCACGACAAAAAATTCCCATGCTGGAAAATAAGCAGCAAATGACGGTATGTCACGAGCGAGTGTCATTGAAAGACCACGCATAACACCGTGTCGAACACCTCGTCTCACGTACGATTTTTTCAAACAATCAATTGGACCGTCATAGAGATGCGTTGTTAGCGCGAATAATTTTCTTTGTTGTCCGATGCCTTGCATTTGTAAACGTGTTTTAACTAATTCGATAGGCGAACAAATTATCGATTGAACACCACCGGCGAGAGCACCGGTCAATGCCAATGCTGTGTACGTATCAGGATTGTCAAATAAAACTTTGGATGCATTTTGAACAGAGAAAACAATACCATTTATCAGTGCAACACCAAACATCGGAGATGACATGCCTTTATAAAAGCCTAGCATGGATTCTTGTCTGGCTATTTTAATAAAACAATCTAACGAGCCATTGTACAAACGATGATTTATTGTTTGAGTCTGAAGACGAACTTTGACGGTATCAAATGGATAACCAGCGATTGTACCGGTTACACCAGCGACGAATCCAAAGCCAAAATCTAATGCCATGATTATGTGTATATGTATATGTGTATGTGTCTGCGTGTATGAATAATAGTACTATAATGAAAAGAATCCTATACAATAGTAGTTATAATAAAATCATTGGATGATGCAATACTAATAATACTCGATGCAAAACGAAAAAAACACAAAGAATAACAAAACTATCGAGACACACCTCTTATATTCGTTTTTGTCTTTAGCTTCTATGCTCGATTGACGGAGAATAGAGAAAAAAAAAGACATAAAAGAGCGTAGGCAGACCGCATGTTGCAGCCATCGACTTTGTTTATACCATATTCGATTCTTTCGAAATGACGTCATTCAGCATTTTTTTCTTCGTTTCTCTCCTGATTTCTAGTCCGTAAAGAACAAGATAGCAATCAATGTCGTCATATGCAAATATGTATAAGAAAACTACACTCGAAAATTTTCGTTCGTTTCGGCCGATTTGTGAATACGAAAAGTTCGTCAACAAAAACACATGTGCACTTACTTCACATTACAGAAACGAAATCGTTCGACATTTGTTTTGAATGTAGAGAAGCGAGAGAAAAGAATCGAACCACAAAGTGTTTTCATTTATTTATTCTTGATACAATTATGTTACCAAGTAAACAACAAACCATGTTTTCAATACGAGAATACGGACATAACAGTCAACGTTTATCAATTAGAAGAATTATACTTGCGATATGATACGATGATGAGAGAGAATATGTTTCTCGAAAGACATGATCAAGCATATCACGAGTTACGATGACGTATGAATGATTGATGACCTTTTACAAAAAACGCATTTCAATGCGTGGTAGTGTATGGTTCGATTTAATTTCTTTCTTACGCACATACACACCTTAGTTTTACGCAGTTTTATTGCCTAACCTTTTCTTTGTACTGAATAAAGAAGAACGAAATTTTTCAAGAATAAGTTTATTAGATTGCAAATAGGTCAAAAAGCCTTCAGTTAAAAAAAGAAAGTCTTTCTTTTTAATTGAAAAGCTCGAGGGATTGATATTGAAAAACCAACATCGAAGGTGGCAGTACATGGAGTTGAAACTAATGAAAGTATTCTCGTTCATCGTATAAATATATTTTTTTTCCTCGACGAAGTTAGTTACGACATTCTTTTTTTTCTACTTCTCAAATGATCAAACGACAAGTTTAAGAAAGTATAAAAAAAAACGACAAAAGGAAATTTTATGTGTAGGGCGCACACGGGAATACATAAGTGATTGGTAATTGTTCTGTGTTAACTCAAAATAGGTGTTCTTTTTATGTTGAATGCCTAAATCAGAGTATGACTTCACCTACAAAGTAAGAGAACCAAGAAGAATCTTATTTGAAATCATAAAATGTATGTTGATTAGTTTTTTCGTCCACCTCAACGTACTGTTCCGTTTCGTAATGGTCTTCTCGATACTCGTACGAAACATACGATAGCTCAAGATCGGTTTGTTACTGCTGAACAACGATTTCTTGATGCCGAACGACGAAAATCAACTAGTAACCTTCAATCGCTCGCATTCGAACAAAAGAAATTAGAGAAAAAATTAACAACGATTTACAATGCGTTGGATCGCAAAGCAACTAATCGACCTTTGACAAAGCGTGGTCGTTCGACGAGTGAAATTTTTCTTCGTAATATTCATCGTTCACACTCATGGACCGATACATTACCCATTCATCGTTCGAAACTATCGATTAGCTTGCAAAATAGTGATCAAAATCTTTTATCTCTACCGAAAATCGACGATTATCAACGACGATTTTCGAATTATTCCGATGGTGATGTTCCCGAACAGCCATTTTCTCTGTTCGATAGCGATTCAATGGACAGTGATCTTTCGAAATCAATGTCGAAATTAAATTCATCAAGAAAGATACCGATGAAAAAGTCGATTCATGTAAATACGAACGACAAAAAAACTAAACAAATACTACCAATTGTTGCTATTATTCCACCTGACGAGGACGTTTTATTGCTTACGCAATAAAAAAAAAATGTTCTTTTCTGTCAAAAATCATTGTCGACATTAATTATAAAGAAAAACAAACGAGTATATATATATATATAGAAACTATGAAAGCTTTGTTCTTATCAAGTCCGTTGATTTCCTAGAGAAAAATTGCCTTGTAGTGCATTTGAATTTTACGATTAGATCAAATATTTTTCTTTGCTTCGATTTATTTATTTTTCGGTTCAACGTACGTTCAAAAAATAAAACAAATCAAAAGAGTCGATCATCATCGATTTGAAGTGATCGATATTCTCGTCGACGTCGTCGTTGTACAGGAATATTCAAACGTCGATATAACGTTGTAACAACAACTAGAACAATAAAAATCATCATACCCGAAAGACATAAAAGAAATAAAATTAGTTTATTCAATGGATAGAATAATTCATTCGAACAATCCATCAGTTCAGTATGTAAATCGATTAAACGTCGACCAGCATAACGTTTTGGTAAGGCACATGTGAGATTCGCACTGTCTTTAACGAGATTCTTGGAATCATGAAGATAATGAACAAACCAACGTGATCGACAGCAATCGAATGGATTATTTTCGAGATAGAATTCGAGGTCAGTTCGATTGGCTGTTAACCAATGTGCAAACGGAGAGAATTCATCGATAATCGAGATTCGATTGTGACGAAATGAAAGAGATTTCATCTGACTGAATTCGATGAGTTTGTCAGGTAGCTGTTTGAATTTATTTCGATCGAAATTTATCGATTGAAGCTTGGTACTATTGAAATAAGATTTTGGTATGATTTCACTTTTTAAACGAGCATTGTTGAGATCGAGATGAATAAGATCGGGCAGAGATAATTCAGGAATGGTAAATAATGGATTATTTGTCAGAGTTAATGATTTCAATGATGTTATTGCATTGATTGTTGTTAGATCATCAGCTAGAAAGAGAAATCATTGAAAACGATTGGATTTCATTTGAAATCTACTAGATGTTAATGTAAGAAAATTATTGGCAAATGACAATGTTTGAATCGTTGAATTGAAATTAAGATTTGTTAATGTTGATAATTGTTTTGAATCACAATGAACATTCGTTGGTTGACTAGAATTATCACAGGAACATAGTTCACATACATGTTGAACATCACCAATGACGAAACCGAATAGAAAAATGGATATTGACTAGACAAAGATAAGCGAGATAGAAAGATAATTATAAGTCTTGATTATTACCAAATAATGAAAGATTAAATACATGGATTTATCTAAAAAGACAATAAAATACGTCAATCAATTCTCGAAGAAAAAAGAACTCGTCATACACATTACAACAACAAAAAAGAAATAGATCTATAATTTGACTGAGACAACAACTAAAAAATTAAATGGGAAGAGGAGTTTCTTCTTCGATAGCGACAGGTTCGACATCGACGGCATCATGGCCTTCTGCTGTATGACGTGTCGGTGCTTCTGATGGCGGACCTGAATTAGTATGATGTCCATAGACACTACTTGGTATTGTATCATAACCAGGATCATCATCATCATCAGTTGGAAATGCCGGTCCACGAGCTATGGTCGGATCCATATTTCGATAGAGAGATTCAGGATCATTACCACCGATTTCTTGATAACCTTGCCGTGATGGATGATTTCGAAAACGTTTGAAAAGAACAACGAGGACTATAATAATACCGATTGTCAACACAACACCAAAAATCAATCCAACGATCAAACCAATCGATCCTCCTGAATGATGACCATCACAATTCATTTCGTCTGGTTTGAGACTGAGCAACGATTTCCCAGCGTAAACAATTGGCGAAGCACATATTAATTGATCAGCATCACCTACGAATTGACGTGATGTTTTAAGAAAACGAACGAACCAAATCGATGCACAACAATCGAACGAATTATTGGCGAGATAAATTTGAGTATCAGTTCGATTCGTTTTCAACCATTTATTCAACGGTGATGATTCGTCAATAATTGAAATCGAATTATTTCGAAAGGAATAAGTTTTGATTTTCCCCGGCATAGATAATTCTTCAGGAAGTGTTTTAAATTGATTGCCATCGAGATGAATCGAGGAAAGTACAGGTAAATTCAATAGAAATTGACATGTTTGCAATAGATTATTTTTCAATGATAAAGATTGAAGTTTCGTTAATGATTGAAAAGCATTGGTACTAATCGTTGAAATACTTGTACTATCGAGATTTAATTTACTCAATGAATTATTTGCCAAAGTCGAGAAATCATCGTTGTTTATCGTTCGAATGCGATTGTTTTTCAAGGATAATGTTTGCAAATGACAATTTGAGTATGATGAAGGAAATTGTGCTGATGCAATTAACGTATTTTGTATTGAAAAAGTTTTGAGATTTGAATTATTAAATAATGGTATAGAAACAATTGGATTGTTATTAATACTTAAATCGTTTAATTTCAATAGATTGTTGATTTTATTTCGATCAGAAACTAAACAAAATTGAGGGTGTTTTCTATTCGAAATCAATCATTTGTTTACCAGTATCGAACTTGAGATTATTATTATTAAGTGTTAACTTCGATACAGTCGATGGAAATTCAAATTGATCTAAATTCGACCAGCTTTTCGAATCACAATTCACATTCGTCGAGCTCTCATCGCATGTACATTGTTTTTCAGTACAAACATCAATTGTAGAAACAAATTTGAGAATCAAAACAATGATAAATAAATGATAAGTTATTATATACATATTGCAGATCTGATTGAATAAAAAAATAAGATTTTATCTAAAAGTATATAGTAGATATTGATGATCTGAGTATAAGTCTGTCTTATTGTTAGAAGATATTCTTTTTCTCATTGTTTTTTTTCATTTATTTGAAAAACAAAAACAACAATAACAATCTAATATTCTTTTTTTTTTATTATTTATTTGAAGATGTTAACACGAAGAAAATCATCGATTTCAACATTTGTCAAGTGGTGTTTGTGTCAAAAGTAATCGATGTCGTGTTTTGAGTTTAAGTCGTTGACGAGAATATTGATCATCCGGTGAAAATTTCGCTAAAATAAACTTTCAACACTCAACATAAACACTTTGCTTTTCATTACCTGGATGAGCTGATTGAGTTGGATTACCTAATGGGTCAACTTTCTAATAAAAAAAAAACACACGCAGAATTTTAAAAAAAACCAATCGAATTCGTTTTACTTTAAACGTGTAAACACGTTGTTTGTTATCGTCAAGATAGTACATAAGAAACATGTTTGCGAATCTGGAAGGAAACAAAAAAAAAGATAAATCATCATCTATGTCGAAATATTTGAATTAGTTGATTAGAAAATCGAAGTCTATATGCACATAATTATACATCTGAACAAGGAAAGAATTTATATACATGAGAACATAACGAAAAAATAAGATAGAACGAAGGAATGCATGATCAGAAAACAAGTAAATGAAAAATAAAGAAAAATAAAGAAACTATTGATTTGCGTTTGCTGAATAAAATAATACATATATCTGACAATCTAGAGTTGATCTTCATTTGAATACTGTTGCATTTAATCGGAATTATTCTCGTTTTCAATCGCCATTAAAGTACGTTTTGGTTGAGGCATACGTAGAATACGCATGTCTTCGGTAATTTTCAAAAAACTAAACCAAAAAAAAACAAGCAAATGAACGGCTATTCAATCGTTGTTCGTCGTACCTTAAATCCTGAGGTGTGAGAAAAATATATTGTTTTTTCTTTTCTCGAGCTACTTCGAGAACGAGATTCATCGCTGTTCGACGAGTAACATGATCCTATAAACAAAAAACAAGAGTCAATCTTATTCATTCGTTTGTTTATTTTTACCATAAAAACATCGAATTCATCCAAACAACGTAGCGGCATTTCAACGACTTCCCAAAGAGCTAACATAAAGCAAACCGTTGAAAATGATCGTTCACCGCCGGATAACGATCGAGTATCTTTATGAGCTTCATCACCACGCGGTGTGATCTAAGAAAAATCAATTCGATTGACAATCGAACAAAGAATTCGATCGAACCTCGAGCGAAAGTGTTCGTTCTTGATGATCGAAAATCGCTTGACCGGTGTAATTTCTCGATTCGAGAAATGAAGTAAAACAGTCACTGGTCAATTTGGCGGTTGATTCAAGTAGATTTTTGTATTGCTGACCACGATAACGTGCAGCCTTGAATAGTTTCTAAAAAGCAAAAAGGTCGAGTTCGAATCGAAACGAAATTCTGTTTATGTACATGAATAAGTTTCTCTTGTTTATCGACGATATAGGCGAATTTATCCAAGTCCTTGGTCACGCCTTCTAAACGATCTTGAATTTCTTCGACATTATGCGAACTGAAAAATCAACGAAAATGCTGAATTGACATTTGTTTGTCCTGAAACTCACATATTTTTATTCGTTTCGATGAATTTTAGTAGAGCATCGAGATCTTTTTTGATTGTTTTCACATCGATATGTCCTTGAGGTCGTGTTGCAATGAGATTCTCGGCATTTTTCATTTGTTTCTCGAGTTTAGTCTGTAGAAATTTTCTCGTTGCTTCATGTTGATCGAGTTTTTTCTGATTATCATCAATGCCTTTCTGCAGTTCATTGATCGCCCGTTGGCCATTTTCTTTCAACGCATCGCAAGTTTGCAGATCGCTTTTGCATCGTTCGGCTTGTTCTCGTTTTTCCATGACACGTTGTCGAGCTTGAGCGAGATCGTCGATGATTTGCCGGTACTCGGGCGAGTCGGTTTCGGCTTGCACTTTTTGATCTTTGATGCGTTGTTCGATCGTTTCGATTCGATTGTCGTATTCGATTAATTCCGATTCGCAATCGTCGAGATTCGAATCGGTTGGAGCTTCGACTAATTGTAATTCTCGAAGTTCCTATCGAACGAAAAATTCGAAGAAAGGAAAAGAAAAGAAAAACTGACTTTGCCGAATCGACCGCATTTGATTTTAATTTCGTTGGTCGTTGTTTCGAGCGAATGAATTGTTTGTTGATGTTGTTGAATTCGTTGTTGAATCAATGAGAGTTTCTCTTTGGATTCTTGCATCGATCGTTCGATATTTTGACATTCTTTTTCTGCATGACTGAAAAATTTTGAACAAAGAATAGAAAATCAATTTCGAAATAAATCTTTTACTTTATTTGTCCAGTAAAATCATCGACGAAGAATCGAGGATTTTGAACTCGACATGTATAACAACGAAAGACATTGAGATTCTGCATTTCTGTACCATTGGGAAGATACGCCTAAGAAAAAAAAAATTCAGTCGTCTTTTTTTTTCGCTCAACTCAGCAACATACAGCAATACAATTCATTGGCGCATTTCGTTCCATAGTTCGACGAGCTGTCTCGTAATTTTCCATGAGAATACGTTGTTCAATACGTCCCTAGTTTAAATCAAGTTGATTTTAATGAATTGAAATCAATGACTGAACGAACTTGATCGAGTAAATAACAAGCAACTGTTGGATTGTCGATTTGAAGCATCGAGAAGATCGTTGTGAAATTCGATGGTGGCAACTAAAATCAATCGATATGTCTCATTGGAAAAGAGAATTCGTATGGTTTTACTCGAAGTTTTGGATAGATTTGGGAATGAAATCGCATGACTAAGAGAAAACCGAGAAGTGAATGATAAAAACGAACATGTGAGAGCGTATGTTTACCAGTAATACTCGGTCGATGGTCCATGTCTTGCGGTGGAACACATCGCGAGAAGATTTCCAAGAGAACTCGTTCATCTTCTCGACACGAGCAAAGATAAGTCGATAGGACATTGCCGATGGCTTGTTCAATCGCAATTGCCCATTTATGATCAACAAGTCGAACGTGTTTGCCTTGAGAACACAAAACGAAAAAGGATTTTCTCGATTTGAAATCGATGAATGTCGCTTACCGACAGGACCGATCGGTAATTGTTTGAATCGTTGTGCTTGTCGTTGAATTTCGTTGAGGATCGCTGATGTGTATCGACCGTAGATTGTCACTCGGTCGTTTTTGGCTCCTTTGAATTGCTGAATAGCTGCACGTGTTTTTCGAAGCGATTCTTCGAGTTGTTTGAGAACGCCTTGTTCGTCGAATTGATTTTGCTTTTCGTCGTTGAATAGTTGACGAAAATTATTGTATTCGTTTTCTTTCATGGAAAGAATCTGTCGTTGTTCGGCGATGAGAACTTGGAGTTCATCGATTCGTTGACGAACACGATCGTAATCGTTGTTTTCGGTTTGTCTGTTTAAATGATTAGTTTTGTTTCTCTTTCGAAGAAAGTCTCGAATCTTACTTTCGACGTATTTCGTTGATTTTACTTTGAAGTTTTTTCTTCAATTCAACTTGAATCGAAAGTTCTTTCTCGGATTTACTAATTTCATGTAAAAGATCTCGTTTTTCCTTGTGAAAAACTTTCATTTTTCGTTCGAGATCGTCATGAACTCGTTTCTCTTCAATGGCTTGATTGGAAACTTCCTGTGCTTGACGTAACAATTCATCTCGTTTGGTTTTCTCGTTTTTCATATCATTCTTTTCAACAATAAAATCTCGATTAAATCATTTGAAAAAAAAACGAGCAGAAATCTTCTTACTACTAAAGCATCACGTTTTTTCACGTATTCATCAACGGCATATTGATCATTGGCAAGTTCGTCTTCGTTTTTTTTGATTGTCTAGAGAAAATTCGAAGAGTGATTTGACTGAAGAGATGAGAGGGAAGAAATTCTACGTCTTCAATTTGCTTGACTTCGGCCCATTCAAGTTGGCCTTGAAGATTATTTGCGTTTTGTTTCGCACCACGAACTGACTCGGCAAATTTCAATTCCGATCGGAGTTCTTCTTGTTGAGCTTGAATTTCCTTTTTTTTCTATTCGAAACGAAGAAACAATAACAAACTTCTGGTTTTTGTTGTTTTGTCTTTTACTTTAATATGATCAATAAGTAAACCTTTGGCATTACGAATTTCAACAGTATTTTCCTCTAAATCTTCGACCATTTTTTGCAATTGTGTTGCTTTGAGAAAAAACTTGACAAAACAAAAAACAAGAATATTGAAAACGAAAAAAAACAAAGTGTTTTACATTGTATTTTTCCTTGGTACTTTTTGTGTTCAAGAAATTCTTTGCTGTATCTTGATTGAGCATACACATCGGATTCTCGATTTGAATATTGAAATGTGTAACAATTGCGTCGATTGTGTCCTTTTTATCCGAGACGATTTTACCTGTTTCAAACAAAACGTTCAACTCGAAGAATCAATGAAAATGAAAGCAACTAACCGAACTCGTTTCGGATCACATAAGTACTGCTACCTTTGAGTCCAATTTTACGTGTAATTGTTATCATTCGACCAAAACGCTCAAGATCAATCGCTTCGAGACCTTGATTACATAAAACAACTGAGATTTCAGCATTACTATCGAACAAAAAACAGCAGAGATATTCTCAATTGACAAATCAACTTTTCAATGGAAAACCTTTTTCCGTGTTGAATAAAACGAGCGATGTTCGAACAGCGACTTGTATTCGCTGCTCGGCCGCCTAACGTCAACGTAATGGCGTTCATAATCGCCGATTTGCCACCTAGGATAGATTCTTTATTTGAAAGACTATCGAACGAATTTCTTACTGCCGTTGTTGCCAATGACCATGTTGAGATTTTCGTTGAAATCAAATTCGAGAAATGTGTGACACATGAAGTTTTTCACGCTGATTCGAAGAATTGTACCGGCATTTTTGTGTAACTAAACAAAGATCGATTCGATATTGAAGAGAAACGACGAATGAAAAATGATTTACATCGGGTGTTTTTTGAAATAATTGTGTTGAACAAGTACTTTGACTTAATAATGGTGTGTTTTCATCGTGATCGTGTTCGTAATTATCAGTTTGTGTGTTGAGATTTTTCTGTTTTTTACGTGGAATCGATGAGCTTGTGGTTGAACCACGTTTTGGCATAATTGAAAACGGAAGAATACGATTGAAATGTGTTCAGAAAGCAAGATGTATGTGTGTGTTTGATCTAGAATTTAAGCGCGTTATTTAATGAATCGATGTGATGTGAATTGTAGTTCATTAAAATCGTTGAACAAGAGACAACGAACGAACGAACGAATGATAGAGTGTGGATGATGGAAAGTATCCACTCGGATGTTGTGTAAAAAATCAAATAGAATATTTGCGTATCAATGTTTTTTCTTCATAATTTCATATAATTGAAAATTGAGTATTTATTTGAAATTCTTTAATAAAAAAAAACACAGATGGCGCTAATGAAAACCTTTTCAAAAGTCTAAGCAATATGTCTTTGTTTTTTTTTGTTTTTATTAGAAAAAAAATTTCCTACAGCTTCGCTTTAACACCACTAGAAGAAATCTGATGATTTTCTTTAAATTTTTTCATCGTCTCTGAAAGTTCTGGCGATTGAATTGCTCCAAGTTGTAGTGCATCGATTAACATTTGTGGCGTTACCGAACGTGACGTTAAAGCAATACGAACTAATAACGCAAAAGCTATTTGATTATCTTTATCCGTCACCATCCATTGTTCCATATAAAGTGCTCGATCATCCCAACCGCAAAGTCGCGTATAAATTTTAAATCGATCACCTAGTTCAATACTTCGTCGAAATTGCGCTTGACATGAACTGACAACTAGATTTAAATCTTTCACATTGGACTTTCGTGTTTCTAGCATAGCATTCCAGAAACCTGTTTTCATCAGCCAATCTATGCGTCCAAAGTCACATTCACGTAAATATCGAGAATTATTCATATGCCAATTGATATCCAAATCATTTATCCAACAGCGACCCGGTAAAATAAATTCAGAAAATAAATCTTTAACTTGTACTTTGCCTTTCGATCGCCAATTTAATGCAATCACACGAAAAACATATCCGAAATCAAACATGCTTGTCTTCTCGTCTTATTTTGATAACTAAAACTAACTGCTGCTGCTAATTGTCAGTTTCATTTCATTGACTACTATCTACAATCCAATGAACGATAAGAGGTCGCACTTTTATGGGAGAAATTTTATTATCTTTTTTTTTTGCTTTAATAAATTGCACGATTACTAATGTTTGCTGGATGTATGCGAAATCGATTTGGCCTGATCAGATTAAAGCCATATGCTATTCGTCGAGTTAAAACTTGTCGAAATAATCGACTGGTTAATGTATTCACATAGAAACTCTTGCAAAAGTTAATATAAAAAATAAAACTTGAAACTTCGAGAATTAACGATTCAAATGCTTTTTGATTTACACCTTTGTAGAATTCTGCTGATAGAACTGTGTAAGCGTAATAAGTTGTGCGTAGGTTTAACAATATTAAACTTGATAAGACTTGTAGTAATGTGATTTTAATTAAATGCATATCAGTCCGACTTTTTTGTTGTTCAGTTCCGTGCGACAGACGATTTCGACTGGCTCGTACATTTCTGTACGTACATATGCCACATATTAATAATATCGTTTGAGGAATTAAACTAGTCCAAATGATACTGTAAGCTGCGAGAAATATTGAATAAACACCTGTTTGTGCAGCACAATTAGGTCGAAGATCAAAAAAGAAGAACTGATGTATGCCCGTTAAACTGTAGAGAATTATCGGAACGATTGTTATTCGATATGCCACATGCATTCTACTCAACGAACGAAATCGTGTATTTTTTGATGTTGATAGATATCGATCGATTGCAGCAAGAACTAGATAAGCTGTTGATATACAAGGCATTGTCCACGTGAGAAAAATACGTATTTTGCAGAATGAATGTGATGTACTGTACAGAGTACAGCCAAAACGATCATTGACAAATTTTGTTATAAGACCAAAATTGATAATCCATATATCGGCTATAGCTGACATGAGAAAATACCATCCGCATGGATTGGTTCGTAATTGTTTAAATGTGAATGTAATTAAATTCAATAAACAGCCAATATTACCGATGACTAAAATTATACAGGGAGCGTATATTGTTAAACTATCTTTTATACGATTAGATGTTTCAGCATTCATGATGATTTTCTGAATCTGAATGTGTCTTGAATGTTGTCAATCATCTTCAGGATTCTTTATAAAAAATATTTTGCAAACAAATGAAGTCTTATTAAAAGCTCATCGACTATGAATGTTTTCAGATTAATTAGATGAAAGAAGTCAGGAGATTTTATTTTTCTTGAAAAAAGAACATCAAAATGCAATCATCGAGCGTGTTCATTATGAAATTAAAAATAGATGACTTTCAAAGAAGACAATGTCAAGTAATCACACGAAATTTCAGGTATAAATACGTCTTCTAAATGAGTGCAAAATATTAATGTTTGTCGGCATCTAGTGTTGCTTGGATATGTTGAATTTTTTCAGCTTCAGAAAATGTATATATGGTATTATAAATTTTACCATTATGCGTAACTGTAGCTTTGATTGTATTCATCGGTTGGTTATTATCGTGATAATTCAGAACTTTCCAATGTGATGCATTGATATTTGCATGTTCTTGAGTATAATAATCATGAGCTTCTTTTAAATCTTTATAAACAATTTGAGAATCGAGTGTTTTTTGTACGTTATGATCGAGATATTTCTCAAGTTTAACTAAGTGATTTTCGTTGAGAGCATCGGTAAAATGTCAAATTGTTTCTTTACGTGAAGGATGTGGCATTGTTTTCTTAGCAAAAAAATGAAATGTTTAATCAATACAACTGTTTGATTTATCTATCTATATATATGCTGTGTGTAACGAACAACTGTTTCAATGATTAAATTCTTTGTTGTTGTTTCAACTGTTAAGGTCAAATTCTATTGTTTTTATTCTAATAAAAGTTACTCATCAGCTTTATAATTCAGATCAAAATACCATGCCATCATTTTAAGCATAGTTACATACATAAACTTCCAAATACCTTGTGAATGTCCAATATTAATAGTTCGTCGACTCATTTGAATCGCGCTTGTCGACCTTGGAATACTCAAATTATCATAATTACTAACTGCACCAGTTAAATCTTTTGAATGAATCAATTGATCTGCTAGTTGATATCCATCCATCATGGCCATATTCGCTCCATTGCCAGCAAATGGACTCATTGCATGCTGAGCATCACCAATAAATACTACTGAACCAGTATTTCGAAATGGAACTAAATCTTTAGCATTAAAAATAGCAACACTACTGCGTAATGTTTCTTTGATTAATGTAGGCAATGGTTCACCGAAGATTTTCGTACGTTCTTTTGCTTCATCGAGAATACGATCAAGTTCTTGATCATTGATAGTTCCAGCAGATTTTGCTTCACGAGGCGTATCTGTTAAATAACTAATACTCCAAAGAGCACTTGTTCGATCTGAAGGTGCAATAAACGCGAAATGACCATCGCCACCAATAGCTCCTCCGAATGTTTTATTCAACGGTGATGGTAATGTGTCTAAAGCATGCGTTCGTCCAACAATACTAACAGCACCAGCAAAACGAAGTTGATGATCAGGTCGAAGTATACGTCGAATGCAACTATTCGACCCATCGGCAACAATAAATAAATGACATTCTTCTTGACTTCCATCGGGTAATTCAACTAAAACATTACCATTGTCAAGTTCTTTAGCCGATTGAATCGCACAATTCCAATGGATTTGAACCGATGATGGAACATTTTTAACAAGTATTTCACGTAATTTCGAACGTGCAATACGTAAACTTGATACTGGTATGTCTTCAACAGGTGGTGGACGTATTTGCACTAATGGAGAGAAATCATAATTGAAAAGCGTAAAATGTTTGCCCGGATTGCTTTCTTCCATAATTTCGTCAAGCAAACCAAGTTTATGAAGTATTTGAATTCCTCCACTGAACGGATCACTACGTAACGAAAGTGAATAACCTTCACGTCCAATTGCATCTATTGATGTATCACGTTCGTAAACGATGATACTTGGCGGTGGATCGATAACAACATTGCTCTTCTCAAGTAATTGTTGAAATGCAATACAAAATGTTATTCCACCAATTCCACCTCCACTGACAATAATTTTTTTGCCAGATAAATAATGCTTTTCTTCGCTTGTAGTCATTCGATTAGATATAAAATACAAATACAACGCATACACTCGAATATATATACAGTCACATGGTTAAACAATGACATCATCTTTTTTCTACACGTAGAATCATTGCATCAGTTAATACTCTTTTTTTAAGGTTAATTATCTACGTTATCGTACTTCTATGACAAAGAACACTGATAAAACAATCAGTAGAAATGATGTTTTAGTTCAAAGTGCATCCATAATGTCGATTAAATTTTAATAAGAGAAATCAAATAAAATTTCTCTATACATTGTTTTTGTTTCGTTGTTTGGAAGCACTACATACACCCGTTGTTACCGTACATACGAAAAATAAACAGAACAAGCGAAAATGTACATTTCTTATCATTACTTCTCTATCAAAGTGCAGCAAGAGACCGTACAAGGTCCTATGTAACACGTGAAAAAGAAATTCAATCAAAAAATGAACTAGTTATATATCTCGATTGCATACCTTTGTCAATCCTAGACAACGACATTTCATTTACATTAAATCAACAATTCGTTTTTTTTTATTAAAGTACAAAAATAATTTAACAAACAAAAAAATAAAATTCAAATCGATGTCAATGACGATGAATTGCAAAACAATGGTGCAGAATATTGATTGCAAACAATACTAGACGATTGAAAATCATTTGCTATAGCCAGACAAAGAGGTGTATCGTTACAATAGACTGAATCTGAACTAAGAAAATTAATTTGATATTGTTTCGATAATTCATATTTTCGTTCGATATTTTGATGACCGTATCCAAGTAAAATTCGTGTCATTTGTCCGTTCATCGCACCATTTACTAGATCGGCACGATCGGTTTCAACATTTGTTGTCGTAAGTATCGATGAATACGGTAGATCAGATTTTCGTTGAGATATAAAGAAAAATTCTCGTAAACTTTGACAAGTCGAATATAAATCTCGAGCTCGATTACGGACATCATCGAGAAAGACGGGAAGTATTCGTCCTAATGATTGAGAAACCGATGGCCAACCATAATTGTACGATGTATAATCATTCGACATCTCGTTTTGTTTCTGCTTTTTTAATGCTAAACGAATCGATGAATAGTTTCCTTGAACATCTCCTGGCAGAATAAATATATTCGATGAAAAAACTTGTAAAATTTCGTCTTTAATCTGTTGAAAATGCTGGCATTTAACTCCGCCAGATAATCCTGTCATTAAATCTTCATAAAACATTTCTTTAATTTCAATAAATAAAAAAATTGGATAATGCACACGATGCTGTTCCGACCATCTGGCTATTCTCATTAGACAATCTTTGAAACAATAACATGTCGTTCGATCATCGAATAATTGTAAATGATATATCAAAAGATCATCTCGCATTATATGAATATCTAATTCAATCTGTCGAATTCCGAATTCAAATTGGTTTTCTAACGCTCGATGTTCATATTTATATAATAGATTATATTTGTGATAACTGTTATGCGTTCCAAGAACGGTGATATGATGAAGTTTCAACCGTCGATCGATTGCTGATGATGTCGATCGATTTGCTTGGTAGACATATTTTTGTATATTAATCGCTGAACAGTCTCGATCCTGATAACGAATTTGAATGATTATCAACCACATGAGAAAGAGAAATCCGGCTGCTAGCACACAATATTGTGTAATAGGTATAAGTGAACCTATCATAATGATTTTTTTCTCGAACCACCTGTGTCTATCTGAAAACAAATTTGACGATTTTTCTTTGCTAACAAGGTCAACTTTTAAATAGTCTTGATTGTGTTTTTCGTAATTCCTATGACATTCTCTTCTCTTTTTTCTTTTTGCTGGTGTCCTTCAACATAAGAAATTTCTTTCTTTTTTTTTTCGTGTCATTTGTGTTTGTATGTACTGTTACCAGTTTTACAACCTGTTTTTTTTTCGTTGCAAAGAAAAAAGAGAAAAAAAAAAGAGGAAAAATTCGAACGACACACTTGACATATTTTCAACGCGAAATAAAGGCAGAAAGCGGTATAAGTGACTATTGTTTGACAAAAAACAACAGAATGTTCCCTTTTTTTGTGTCAAACATTTTCGTTGTAAAGGTCAATGATTTCCATTGGGATTAATTGAATATTACTTGCATTAGCTGCTGATTTGGCGACTTGAATCAATGAATGATGTTGAGGAATAAAATCCGGCGTATAACCCGAATAAGTCGGATAAACAATCGTTGCATCTTGTTTCATTTCACTTGAGTCAGTCATACGAAAACTTGTTGTAAACGATCGAACGATTTGCAAACATTCTTGTTCATTTTCCAAGGACCATGCATATGCAACACATGATTGATCGACATTCAATTGAAAGTTTGTAGCATGATTAACGGTTATGATTTGAGGACTATTGAGAAGCTCATCGTCATCTTCACGTTGAATCGTACCTTGAAGAAGAAAAAGACGTTCATTTCGTTTCAAACGAATCGTCGATGGTTCGTCATCGATTTCAGTTCGATAGAATTTCGCATGTTCATCCAAAAGAACTTTAATTTGTGCATAATTTAACAAATGTATCGGCTGTCGATACATATTTATCAATGTATGAAGTGCAATTTCATTGTAGATTAATCTCAGAATTTTCTTATTCGAAAGAAATATTTGCATTAACGGCCAATCAATAGCATAAACTTCGACAATACTACTTTCGGCTCGATATGTTCGAGTTGAATACAAGAGATTCTCTTTTGATAATAGTTCAATACCGATGATATGACCTGATCGATAACATGTTAGTAAATCTTCTGAACATTCGACAATGCCTCGAAGAATAAAATATGCTTCGGAAACAGCATGATCTTTTCGAAGAAGAATTTCACCTGGTTGAAACCATTTTCGATGAGATTCTAATAGATCTTTATATTGATATTTTTCTTCGGTTGATAGATCCGTAAATAATGATAGATTACTAAAGAATTCTTCTTGTTCTCGAATCAAATGTATCTTTGGAATACGTGTCACATATCCGTATTCTAATTCAAATAGTTTCTTTTGAATAAATTTCAATATATGCGTGTATTCATGTTCGTTTAACATTCCTGTTTCGTATAATTGAACGATTGTTACTGATTCGTATTTTAATAACATTTGAGCGCAACGTTTAGTCATTTCCATTGTCCAACAATTTTTATACGATTGAAGTAAATCTTGAAGAACAAGAGATGAACGTAATTGTAACATTTTAGCTTCATCGAGAACATTGCCAATTAAATGAGAATCGATATTAGCAAATTCGGGAAATTTTTTCAACATATTCTCCATTCGAGTTTGTGCCGAATGGAAAGCTGAAAGAAACAAATTGGTTTGTTTTGTTTTTTCGAAATGGAATTTAACATCATTACCTAAAGTCAATTCAATAGTTAAAACTAAATGATCGAATAGAGCTTGTTGAACTATTCGATGAATTGATCTCGTTTGATTAAATTTCATAAGAAATCGAAGATACAATGGCATACAGAAATGTTTGACAAGTAATTGCCAATGTCGTTTCAATGATAGTTTTGTTTTGGCTTCTTCGACTGTTTCAAGAAGAATTTTAAGTGCTCGCCGTCGGATCATTCCGAGATACCATTGTTTTTCGTAATCGACTGACATAGCCGTGAGAAATCGTCGAATGATTTCAAAACGCATGTTCGTTTGATGACATTCACGACGGATTTCATTTGTTGTCGTCGTCGTCGTTGGTCCTGCTTGAGTACGAAAAAATATATCGAGTATATGTCGTTCATTTGATGTCGAATCGAAATCAACTTGAACGATACTTTGCGTAGAAAATTGATCCGAATGTCGACGATTGTGATCATGATGTTCGGATGGATCAATAGCTGAATAACTCGATGGATCGAGAAATGTTTTCCTCGATATAATTGACAGACGTTGATGAACATTCGAACTATGTTCTTCATCGAATTCTTCGAGTAATTTTTCCGGCAAATAATCATAGAGAATTTTCCAATTGACATTAGCAAAATTAATATCTTCTTTCATTTTATTGATTTGTTTCGATGTTTGATGACGAATATGTTTCAATGCTTGGAGAAGAACCGATTGACTCTCCGGTGTACCTTTATGAAGACCAAGCATTCGAACTAAAAATTTACTACTCGTTCCATTAACAATAAGAGTCAAGAGAACAATCATTGATATATGAAAAAGAAACCGTTCTCGAGTAGCTCGATCAATTTTCGTATCCAAATAAATCAACAAAACAAGAATCAATGCTGTTCGACCTCGTAAACCGCTCCATGCAAATACAACACATTCTTTTCGTGTTAAACTCATTCCACTCCATGTTATAAGCGGATGAAATGCACTGACAGTCAATACTCGACTTGCATGTATCAACAAATAGAGTACCAAGGAAATACCAATATCTCGACTAGTAACATTGGTTTCAACGCCAATAAATGAATGAGCTAAGATTAGACCACTCAATGTAAATGTTAGAATATTTACAACGAAGATCATGATTTGCCAAGCGCCTGACATTGATGATTGTACATTACTACTGATACAATATTTATGTTTAGCCATGTATAAACCCATGGATGTAAGAGCAACAACAGCAGACGTATTGAGTTCAGCATCGGCAATGTAAAATACAAGATAGGTTATGCCAAATGTCATTGTAATTTCAATTTTTAATTCATTATTTATTCGATTTAATGCAAATACACATATGAAACCACAGCATAAACCAAAGAAAAGACCACCTATAGTAAAAGAATCCAATATCAATTCATTTTCATTTACAATGAGTTCTTACCAAGACCGTATCGTACTGTATGAAAAAGAATCTGTGGAATTGTATGTGAAATACCAATTTCAATATTGGTAAAAACTGAGAAGAGCATAAATACTAAACCATCGTTCAGCAACGCTTCTGAACCAATCAAAGATGACAATGCATAACTCGATCCACAATCTTGTAACATTGAAATAAACGTAGCTGGATCTGTCGTTGTGAGTATACTACCAAACATAAGACCTTTAATCCATGACCATTGATAATCCGATGGAAATAAATAAACAACGACTAATGCTGTTATGACCGTAGAAATCAATGCACCAGGTACAGCAACTAAAATTCCAGTGATTAATTGTTGTTTGACAATATGAAAGTGTGCATTGAATGACGAATCGAAGATAATAATCGGTAGAAAAATATAATAGATTAGATGAGGTCCGATTTTACTTAACTGATGTTCACCACGAAGAAAATGATCTGTACTAAATCCACCTTTGATTTGAATGGCTATGATACCAAGAAGAAAACCCAAAAGTAAAACAACAACGTAAAATGAAAGATTTATTTTATGATAGAGATATTTGACAAAGATGATTTTGCATAAACACGATATTAAAACTGCACTCGAAAGTACGAGAATAATCGAACCAGTCGATGATTCGTCATCGGATAGAGAACTGTTTACAGATTTATTATAAACACCTAGAAGATCGTTCATTTTAACTGAAGTCTATTTGCAATTTTTTTAAAAGAAAAAAGTCTTTTTTTTCGCAAATAAGTCAAGCGTGACACCCTGAAATATTCTATTAAAATGATTGATAGGTTCATTTTCACATGAGAAAAAGAATCGCAAATGTGTTATCAATATGACCATATCAAATCATTTTCACACGAAAACCTAAACGATGCATTTAACTTATTAGATTTATATCTGTATGTGTATTGTCAATTGATTGATATTCATGCATATGCTGAAGAAAGTTTTATATGAAACTTGTAATTATCAGAATCATTGAATATTTATTTTAAAAAGCAAGAAAAGAAAGTAGAATAAAAATGGTAGAAGCAAAAATTAGCGTAAATTAATCATGATATTTGAAGGTTTGATTGAATATTTAATCTAAATCATCCTCGTTGATTCGTTGTCTTTTTGGATTGCATCATTGGCTGTTTGCTGAATCAGACCAATTGAAGCTGTTTCTCATCGGCTTATGTTGGATAGCTGTTCATGATGATCGTTTAAATGTGAATAACAATAACGTTGTTGACAGTTTTTACGTGCCAAGCTAATTATTGGGGAGTACAGACTAAAATGATATTGAAAAGAAAATCTTATATAATGAATTCTGTCGTTGTTGA
>ERZ778019.854-NODE-854-length-50215-cov-12.712281_pt1 | contig 50215 bp, 45 predicted proteins | sample MGYA00375749_ERZ778019 | MGnify/ENA primary metagenome ERZ778019 (study PRJEB29350, sample SAMN05389821) | bioreactor metagenome | isolation source: Ammonium sulfate bioreactor | place: South Africa: University of Cape Town | collected 2014-03-17 ... | reverse complement strand
AAATGTTTTGAAAAATGTGATTATTTCTGTACTAACAGCTTTTCGTCATAACAAAAGAATACAAACTATTTTTCAGCTAAAAGAACAATAATAATAATAAAAAAGATCTTTAAACTTCATGAATTTTGCATATAATTTTAGTGCATAAGAAAACATAATGTGAATCGACGAATTAAAAATGCGACGATAAGAAAGTATTTTCTATTTTTGGACTAGTGTAAAGCATCTGCGAAGTGAAATTAAATTAAAATTGATACGAAAATCGATTCAAGATTGTGAAGGATTTTAGAATAATAAATGACATTATATTGTCTATGGTTATTCCGGAGAACTTTAATTCAAACAGCTAAAAAAATTACCTACATTCATTTTTTTTCTCATTTTCTACTGTGTTTATTTTCATATCTACGTATATATCAACAATTAGAATACCTAATTATATATATAAAAAATGAATTAGAAGAAAAAGTACATGAGCTTTTTCCTCTTCTTATTAATCTCTGACATTAGAATATATTAATCTGTTCCTTTTTTAGTTTACATCAAGCCACCTACGTAATTATGATAAAATGACTAAATATATAACATATCACGTATTTTCTTTCTCTTTCTTTTCAAAAGACTTTGATGACAGTCAATTGCGTTCGAATGGACTCATCAACAGATTATTTGCATAGTCAAATAAAAAAAATTCTCTTCTTTTTTGCCATTTAATGACGTTAATCAATTTATCTGTTCTTAATCATAGTTATTCAATAGTCTTATTTGATTTCGACAATAAGAATAGAAAAATTTTCTATTTCAAGATATACATTCAACATCCCCTCGTTTTTTTCTGCTTCTCTTATTCAAATACTCTTCTCTTGTGAATTAACAGACATGATTAGTGTTTTTCTTATTTCTTTTGCTAAGATTCTTTGGTAATCCAGGTTCATATAACACGCTAACAAGCACTAATTTTAGAAGATAAAATTGCTATCAATTCATGCTAGTGGTTCATTACAAATGTCGATAGATAGAGAGAAGATATTTAGAAGAAGAAAAAAAACTAGACAACGCATTTCCTCAAAAAATGAAATACTTGATCATGTAGTAGCAGGAAATGTGCTTTGGCATTTTCTTCTTTTTTGATGAATAAGAAATTTAACTCTTGCAAAGCAGAAAAATTCAGTGCTCCGAAAGAAAACGTTTTTCTTTTTGTTTCTAAGAGTAGACAACACTATCTGCGAAGGAGGATCTACAAATATGGAAGGAACAAAAATATATAAATATCTTTCCTTTCCTTTTTTTTCTCTCTCTCTCTCTTTCGTTGCTCGTTCGATTGTTTGCATGTCTATTAGAGTAGGCATTGTGTTGTTTTGATACCAATGAGGACGTTTTAGGGACACAGCTTGCGATTCTGTCCTCATCTTCTTTGCATGAAAACTAAACTAAGCTAGAGAAAGAAAAAAAAATCAGATGCAGTGCAACAGACAAACGAGTTGATGATAACAGAGAGAGAGAGAGAAAAAAAAACTACGACAACATGAGAGTAAATTCGTCGACCAGAAAGATACGTTGCGTTTGGTTTTAGTTTTAGTTAGAAACTTGTGAATGAAGTTCAGATATCTAATCTTCTATTTTCTTTTCTCTCTCTCTCTCTGTTTTTTTAAGATAAAATAGCAAAATTTTCGAAGACTTGTCAAAGAAAATCCTATCTAGTAATTCGAGATAGAATACTCTAGATGACTTAATGATTCCGATAAGGTACATGAAATCTATGTTGTAGGCATTGAAAATCCGAAGATAGATTCTGCTCATTTATCAAATCAAGTATCAGATTATAACTTTGGCTCTTTTAGATACATAATTAAGATGTTCGTTTGTTAATCTCGTTTCTTTTCATTCTATTTCATTTGGTTTTTTTTATCATTCAATGATTTTTGTAAATACAAACTTGATCAAATATCGTCTATGAATGTTATCACCAAAACAACTGCTAATAATAGTTCAAGCAAGATTTATCTTCCCATGATGACCTCAAATAATTCAATTAAACGTCGTGAAAGTACCAATACAGATGATTCCGTAAGTGAAATCTATTTGTTCGATAGTTTCTGTATTTTTTTGCTTATTTTCTGGGAAAGCACATGACAGTATCTCTTCTTCTTCTTCTTCTTCTTCTTCTTATATTATTGATGACAGAAAGATGAATAGAGTCGAATACGATTGTGTATGCATGAGTCTATTTTAAGATGAAAGCTTCCATTGAAAAATAGCAAAAAGGAAATGTCATACTAAGTCGAGTAAAATAGTTATTGAAAAAAAAAGAAATCATCGTCATTTCGAATTCACATGATCGATTGAAAATATGGTTGACTCATCATAGTGTTCTAAAAAAATGTGACATTCATATGAAAATATCGAAATGTTGTGTCAATTGGGTATTCTTGACAACTTTTCTAAGATTTGTGTTCTTTGTTCATAATGTAAAACATGACTTTTTTTTATCAATCATTAGGATTAATGGATCTCGTGATATTCTTTCATAAATAAAACAATAACTATAATCGAATGACTAACGAGCTAAGAAACCTTTTTATTTATGTCTCGTATGTCTCAAGTAATTTTTTGTTTCATGTCAACAGAAAGTTCTTCAGTTTTAATTAAAAATCTAATGTCAGTATATGAAAAGTTCAGTTTATGATATTTCCATCCTTGTTTTCAAGGTCGAATTAGTTCGTATCTATCTATATATATATTGTGATCGATAATGACAACAATATGAATGTCTACATACACGAATAACCTCATTGATAATTTATCTAACGAGAACGAGAAGAGACAACATCAGACACCCCCATATAATGGACCAGATGTGATCTTTAATTCCGTCACTTGAATAGATCGATGTAGTTCGTTTTTTTCTTCTTCTTCTTTTTTTTGAAAAACGAACGAAAAAAACTATATATTATTGGAATATTTACGCGTGGGTTCGTTACCAGTTGTCGGCCTTTATATTACTGTGTGTCATAGGATATCAATCAGATGAGTGCCTTCTAATTAATTTTGAGAACAGAAGAAAAAAAAGTTTTTTTTTTTCTCCTTTCTCTCTTTTTATATGCGCGTATATGTTTGTTCTGAGCATCGTTTTGCGTCATTCGTTCAGTAATATATAATGATTTTCTTTGCTAACGCTCGTATATGTGCTGACGTCACTAGTACAATTCCAACTAACGGAAAGAAAACGAGCGACCTTGTTCGCTCGCCTTAACGTACGTACATACGTACGTCGAGAGGCAGAACGCGATGATTTTCTTTCTTGTGATGAGTTTCTATGTGACGTCGGTTGTCCGTCGTATGGTCGATGATGACGTCGACATCTTATACATGTATGTGTGTTTAGTTTGAGATAGTTCTCCTAACCAATAATCATTATTATCATTGAGAAAAGGAGAAAAGAGAGAATGATGACGTCAGACGAAGAATATATTCGTTGTCTCATCTAATATAATCGTTTCTTCATTTGAGACAAAGTGTTGAGAAGAGATTAGACATATGTAGAGAGAGCCAAGACAATTCGACAATGTTTTAATATTCTAGCTACTTTCTATTCTAGGGTGTACAAATCGATCACGATAGTACAAGTAAAACTCATTGTTTAACAAATAACATCACGACGGCGCCTAATCAACGTTTACCAACGATGGTTGTTTCATCAACATTAATTCCTCCAACTGTTGAAACAAAACCATCATCTCTTTCGACAATACGTAAAGATTCGAATGCATCAAGTTCCGGTGCTTATTCTGAACGGTCAAGATCATTTGGTCATGAAGAAAATTCAACTGATTCATTATTTACTCCTTCATCGCATTATCTTATTAAATGTAATATTAATACAACGAATCCATCGGCTAAACCACGTGTTAAAGTTACTATTCAACAACCATCGATAACTATTTGTTCATCATCTGAAAATCTTCCATCTGAACATTTGAAAACTCCAACATCGAATACAATACCAATTATGTCGACAAGTACGACATCAAGTGCACCCGAATTTTCTCTTAGTGGTGCATCAAGTATTGATGATTCCGATGAAGCAACTTTGTATGACCGATATCTTTCATCATGTGCTCGACAATCAAATCCATCGCCTGAACTTCGAAAGAAAACATTCGATGATTGGCTTAAATTAGAACAACGATATTTACCACGTAGTAAAAGTGATCTAAATACTTTGCCAAGTGAACATTTACAAGAAATTCATCAGTCAAATCCGATCATAATAAAGGTCAGTCCGATCTCGAGACATTTATTTATTGCGATGTTAATTTCTCTCTTTTTCATTCGTGCGCATTTTATATTTACAAAAAGTATCAATCGATTACATGTGTCAACTTCCTTAGAGATTCAGTGTTTTTTGTTCTTCTTCTTCTTCTTCTTCTTTTTTTTTTTTGCTTTCTCTCTTTTTCTTTTTCTTCTTCTTCTTTCATCTAATCGTGCACCCCCATAACTTTTTAATTCGCTTTTACAGCAAGAACGAGAAAGACATTTGGTATAGCACATCGACGTTTGTTGTTTTTTTTTGCCGTATGCGAATGCGCACAGAATCTTCGTAGTACTTCTTCTTCTTTTTCTTCGCCGTCAACATTGTCGTTCTCATCATCATCGTCGCCATCGTCATTTTTACTATTCGTAGACAATGATCAGCAATTGAGGAGTGAAAAATCCAAATAGAAGTGTCGTTATTACTGTTGTTGCTGTTGTTGTTGTTATTATAGTCGCAGGTCGACAAGTATTGTTCCTTATGTTGATAAATTTCATCTCCTATTATGTACTGGATACATCGTTGAAAACAATATTTATGTCAGCATTATTTCATTTCTATCGAGCTCGTTCAGCGACAGCAATTAATCAACTTAAGCCTTTACAACAGATACGTTCACGTAGTCCGGATGATGTCCTACATCGACAAAAGGTAAAACACATAGAGATCGACTTTTTCAAGGCGAACAGCATCGAGACAATGTATTGTAATTAGAAGAAAGAGTTTAGAGGAACACTTGAAACATTTCCGTAGGAATGAAAAGATTAACGAGTTCGTTTGAAGAACTTCAACAAAAGAAAACGGAAACGAATGCTATTACTTTTGAGATATAAAACCATGGGATTTTCTTTTTGTAGGATGTCACATCATATGTAAGTGAAGACGACGATTCAATAAATCGTATATCCACAACAAATAATTCAACATCAGATATGACAAAAAAGAAAAAATCCAAGGCGGCACTAATGTAAGAAGAATAGAAAAGAAATTTGTCTTTTGTTCTAATAGTTTGTTTTAAGTGCGAAAGATTTTAAATCTCGTGCAGCTAATTTAATTCGACGTCGAACAACTGAAGCGACTTTATCAGAAAAAAGTTTGATTCCTTCTCGAGAAGATGTACAATCGTGGGAAGAATCATTTGATGCACTTTTAAGACATCGATGTAAGCAAAGCAGAAAGAGAGAAAACGAAATTCTGAATGAAATTCATTTTATTTATTAGATGGTCAAGCTTTATTTCGAGCTTTCCTACGAACGGAATTTAGTGAAGAAAATTTAGAATTTTGGCTTGCTTGTGATGAATTTCGTTCGTGTAAAGAACCGAAACGATCAGCCAAAGCAAAGAAAATGTATATGGATTTCATAGCCATTGGTGCACCGAAACAGGTAACACATAAGGTCAAATATTTTTATTCGACACAATTGTTTTTTTTTGTTTTTCAGGTGAATTTAGATACCGAAACACGCATGTCAACTATTGCAAATATTGATAATCCACCATTAGAAACATTCGATCGTGCTCAACGACGTATTCAAGGTCTAATGGAAAAAGATTCTTATCAACGTTTTCTTAAATCTGAATTATATATAAATCTTTTACGTCGTACATCCTGTCCTGTACAACGACGAACAACAACTGATCTAACAAATAAATCATCTTGATTTTAACATCGTTATATACCTGTTTGTTCAGGCGAATATCAGTTTTTCTTCCAACAATCATCTTACTTTTTCTTTGACACTGGCTGTCTGTATTTTCAATATTTGACCGTGTATCTAGTCGGAACTCTTCCTCTCTCTCTCTCTCTCGCTCTCTCTTTTTTCTCTATGTGTGTGTGTTTCTTAAACAGAATACGCCTCGACGGTTATCTTGTTGTGCACAAAAGAAAACAAAATTTTCTTTTCTTTTTTTTTTCTACTTATACATACATATATATATATATATAAAAGCAGACAAGAAAAACATGATTAATTGGTTAGCAAACAAGTACTAGGTACGATGACATATTTGAGCTTCATATGAGAAACGCAAATAACAACAACAATAAATACGTATATATAGAGAGTCTAAGCTGTTGAAATAAAAGAAAGTTTCTTGTGTTTTTCCGGTTTTGACGTTAATTAATTTGAAAGGATAAAAAAACATGCACGTACGCTCACTCAGACATCGGTAATATGCTTTATTTCAATAATTTTCAAGCTAAAGAACGAACAAAAAGCAAATATTTGTAAGATTTAATTTATTTAAGTTCCATTTTAAACTCATTGAATTTACACACAAGGGAAATCATGAGTTGTTTCATTAGAACAAAAAACGGAACTGTGGTTTTCAAGAGACATGCACTGCAGCATCCGATTGTTGTCGCTGAAAATAAAAACTTTTTTTTTAGATTATTAAACATAAGGTTCTCGTTTATCCTATATATATATATGTCAATAAGCAAACAAAATGTCAAGACAGCTGGTTTTCATAATTCATTCACCGATTGAGAATAATAGAAACGAACATAAGCAAAGGAGTGGTTGCCCATCCCTTTGTGTGAATGTCAGTCGGCAGAGTTCGCTATCTATTCTGTGAAAATCGAATTGGCTAAAGAATACACCACTGAAAAGTACATGTCAAGCTTTGATTCACATTTTGCTACTTGTATACAAACAAAACAGAAAAAAAAGAAAAGAAACGTACGTCTTCCATGGATATTTACTCTCGTACGACAAATTCATTGATTTATAATGATTCATTGAATAGTTCAGCACCTAATTTAGCTTTAACGACTCCATCAGCTCTAGCAGATCTATCAAATCAGATTATAATCTATCTCGATACGCATCGTGAACAAATACCTTTACTTGTTATTGTCTATGTTCTAACAATTGTTTGGATACTCTATTTAATTCTTTATCATTCACGTGTACAAGGTATAATCCTATCTTATTTATTACGACGATTTTATTTTACTGATGCTACACAAATTAAATTCGGTTCATTTTCAATATCATTTATATCAGGTGCAATTATGTTTCGAAATTTACATTATACAACTGGCAGTTATTTTGTATTTGTTAAAGATGGTTGTCTAGTCTTTCGTTATTGGTCAAAAATGAAAACTAAACCATTGATACGTTTGAAAATCAAATTGTATCATCTTGATGTACAATTTTTTAGTCCGATACGGTCGAGTACGTTTAACGATAATCAAACTGATGATCTACAACGAGGATCAATTAATGGGTAAATGCAAGAAAATCTTTTCGTTTTTTAATAGTTTTATTGTGTTTTTTTTTAGTATTTCGAACAAAGCCGATGATACACAAAGTGAAAATACAGTTAAAACTAATGAAGAAGGTTTATTTGTCAAACGTCTTCGAAGTTTATTTCCAGCTATTGAAATTAAAGTTGAACATGTTCGTAGAAAATTCGAAGAATTTCCATAGTTTCAACGTGTTTTTTACTTTTACAATAGGGCAAAATCTCAGCTGGCCATTCAAGTTTACCCTACGGACTACTTGTTCGTTTTAGTACAATGACAAGTACTCTAACGAGTATATCTCCATCAAGAAATGTTCCACAAATCGATCTCATGACGTTAATCTATCATTTAAAATATCGAAATCTTCGCGTACAATTATATCCAATAAAATTGTATAAAGGCGAATTGCTCGAAGTGCCACCATCGATTCCGACATCGAAAATAGCCGACAGTGGAATCTATCAAGTATTCGAATGTTTAGATGGTGAATTAGAATATGAACAAGATGTGCCGGGTAAAACAATTGAATTAGATGATCAACAAATTCTGCCTGATGTTGCTTGGGAAATACGAATTAAATGTCATAAAGATTCGAAACTATCCTATGGACCTTGGGCCGATCGACAGAGGTTGATTTTAAGAAATGATTGTCTTTTTAATCGAATATTCGGGTTTCTAGAGAAGCACTATGGCAGTATTTTTTCCCCACAGTATTCGAAGATTATCCGGTTACACCTGAACCGACAGTTGGACAAACGAGAATTTTTAAATCTGTTCGTGTTAAACTATGGCTTTTTTGTCCGACAATAGTAGATTTATATTTCAAAAAGAAACAGGTTTTTATCGAAATGAGAGAAAAAAAAACGATAAATTCTTTGTTTTTGTTTTGTCCTTCGCTCAGAAACTTCATCAGATTCATGCTGAACTACCAAATCATGGTTCGTATATCGAAGCAACATTTCCATTTTCCACAAATCCCGATGGATTCGATACTTATCTATCTATGGATCTCAAAAAACCAGTCATACGAACAAATCTTTCATTTTCACCTTTGCTTCAAGCTGAACATGTTGATGTAAATCATTTTTGTTTCTTTTTAAAATTAAATCATTGATTTCTTTTTTGAATAGATTCTTGTACATATTCATTATCCGCGCATGTGGAATTCCATTCAAATCTGGTCGGTAGACATTGTTACCAACAGAGCTCAAGTCTATTTTGTTTTTGAACATAAGAATCTCTTTCAAGGTAATTGACCAAAAAAGTTATAAGAATACGTTTTGTTTGTATGAACTGTATTTATTCAGATCTGATCAATGATTGGGCTTCATCGAATCCTCCGGATATCTATTCATTTGCTCCTTATATCTATGATATAAATATCAAGGGAACTTATTTAGAATTATTAGTACCATGTACTCAAGGCAATTGGATTGATTGTTGTGATTCAAGCGAAAATAGTAAAATAACATTTTTTTTTCGTTTAATTTTTTAATAAACTTTGTTCAGATTATCTTTCTGTTTGTGCAAAAACATTTTCTCTTGGATATCCAATACCATTTCTTGAATTTTGTCCGAAAGCAACACCCATGAATCTCATAATTGATGTCAGTAAAGCCAAACTCAATGCTTTTATTACTTTTTCTTTATTAAATTTTAGGTCAACGATGTTCTCGTTCGACTTGTCATTCCTGAAACGAATCGAATGTATTATATTCTCGAAGGTATCGATGCACACAAGAAATTCTACGCACCAAATGGAATTCAATCTCAATTGGGTCTTAGTGCTGAATTCGAAAAACGGTAGATCAATTTTGTTTTACATTGAATTTGAATATTGTGCGCTAATTGGTAGAGATGGATGTTTTGATTGTGGTGAAGTGTCAAATGTAAAAATTCTCATTGAAATTCTTCTGCATTCTTCGCCACCGTACGATGCGAATCGAACAGATCTTTTATATGTTCAACAAGTGAAATCATTTGGAAATCGACAAACATTTCATCCGAACAAATTAGAATACGATCTATTCAATATCGAAATCGATCTTGGTCCAGTAAATTTATTTTTACATGGATTATTTTTGAAAAAACTCTGGTGGATCAAAGAGAATCTCTTCGGTTGGGATCAAATGTATCATGACATACGTGAGCCTGATCTCATTCGAGAAAAGAAGATCATTGTTCATGATGATCCACTTGTTGATCTCATCGATGAATCGACAGCATTCGATCCGAGATATTTTCGACCATTGATGGTCACTCTACGTGTTGCTCTGCATAATATAACAGCACATCTTGTTCATGTAAAACAAAAACGAACATGTTTTTCAAATGAAAATAATATTTTTGTTGGTTTAGCATACGGATAGTGAACCGTGTCCGATTGCATTTTGTGAACGATTATGTTTCGAAATGACAACTGATTTGGATGAAACAAGATTACAAGTATTCTTTCTTCCGATTAATGTCTATGTCGAAGATTTAATTCAAGTAAAATGATTTATCATGTTTTTTTTCTTGTAAAAATCAAATAATTTTAATTTTTTACTTCTAGAGAAATAAATCTGATCAACATTTGTCAACTGGTTATTTACAATTGACAGGTCTAGTCATTCGTGGACACGCCATGTTGTCTCATGAAGGCCTACCACCGGAACGAGAAACACTCGAATATGCATGGCAAATGGAAGTTATTCTCGGGAAGATTTCAGCAAAAATAACGGCAATTCAAGTTGGTTTTCTCAAAAATTAATTTGAATGATCTCGAGTTTTTATTTAGGCAGAGAAATTAGTTTGTTTTTTGAAAAATTTCTATTTACAAATCATGGAAGATGAATATCTACTTGTTCGTTCGCCATTTATTGATAAAACGAAATGGATTGAAAAATTAAAATACGATGTTTTGAGATTTAGCTTAGATTCAGTTGATTTGAATCTAGTCGAAATAGGCAATGCTGTTCAAATTCAAGTACGTGGACATTTCGTTTTTGAATTATCAAAAAAAAAACTGAATTCGTTTTTTTTTCTTCAGCTTGCACCAGTTCGTTTATGTATGTGTAATATGCATACTGCTCTTTGCAATGAAAGTCTAACATTCAAACTCGGCAGCATTCAAATTCGACAATTACTTCGTCTCTATCCCGGTTCATGGCTCGAAGCTGGTTCGATCTCAATTCCTGAATTACGTATCAATGCAAAATTCGAATGTCATCCGCCGACACCAGCTACCATCACTGAACAACTCGAATTTCTTCGTCGACATGATCAACATTCTCAGCGTCTTCATTTTCTCTATGCAACTAAAACATCCGTTCAAACACCGTCAACAACATTAAACATTCCATCAACAACAACAACAACAATGAATCTCAAACGACCATCGAATGTTGGTCTTGCAACAAACATCAATCTACCATCGTGTGCTTGTCTCGGTGGTTCAACAAGTTACTATACACTTGTGCAAGGTGAACAGTTTTTCAAAAGTACATTTCGTTTATGTGAACAATCGACATTTGGTCGATCATTATTTCGACCTGATACTCATGTTATACATTCACATCCGATTTTTGCAAAGAAGTATCTATGGAATCAGTATGAACGACGAACGAATTCCGATGAACATCTCGATGATGAAGAAATCTACTATCCATTTGACTTTTGTACACAACCAAAACCGACCGATAACGATCAAGATCTCGACAATAATGACAATCATTTTCGTCATAGTGTACCAACGGATTTGTATTCACTTTCACGAACGAATTCTGCACAAAATATTCGACCACAAACATTAATCAATGCAACTGAACATAAACGTTCATCATCGATCATTCCATTAAATAATAGTATACCATCATCATTAACAAGTGCCGATGTTTATCTAACACCAAATGAACAATTATCACAAACAAATTCAAGTCATTCGAGTTTAAGTCATCGTTACGAATCATCGTCGATATCATCATTGACAATGATTCATCAACGTTCATCACCAAGTCAACTAACTCGACAGACCAAAGATGATCTCATTTCTAATTCATCGTTTTCATCATCAACAGATTCATTAACTGCTCTCGAAGAAATTCTTCAACGACAAGAACTTCGACAAAGTTCAACATGTTTACCTCAAGTTTCATCAACAAACGATTACAAATCACTTCCACAAACAACTCTACCGAGTTCATCATGGATCAGTCTTCGAAATCAAATGAAAATGCCTATACCAAAATCGACATTACTCTGTACGACTTACATTCGTTATCTTTCACATTATCGAACATCGACTTGGTCGAATCGAGCATCATTTCCACCGCCTATTCAACAGGATCAAATCGATTCTCGACCGATCTTAGATTTTAATTGTGTTTCACAAGGTTTTTCTTGTTCATTTCTAACTGAAATCGGTTCATCGTCACAATCATTTACCAATTCTTCAACAACAACAACAAATACACGACCGAGACTATCCGTTGCATCTGCAATATCACCAACAAATGCATCGAATATAATTGCTACTGAAAAAGAAATCTGCTTGCGTTTTATCGGCGCATTAAATATTCTTCTCACACCATTAATGTTAGAATGTTTAACAACTTATATTGATAAACTACAAACCTATCAACTTCATCCAATATCCATACTCGATGGTCTACATATTCAAGCTCAAACACAATCAAATCCATCGTTGATCTCAACAGATTTGTCTGCAACAAAAATCTCTTTTCAACTATCGAAAATTAATGTTTGTCTATTGCAAGCAGGTCTTGCTGAAGATAATGTTCAATTAACTGAACTTCGTACACCAGTTGATATTGTCACAATGTCATTATTTGCACTTTCATGTCGGCAAATTCAAATGGAAACTATTCTTTCTCAACGAGATCAATCCAATGCCGGAATATTTAAAATCAAGTCGATAACAGGACAATTTCGTCGATTTGAAAATGATTTTTCATCGATTGAAAATGTAAATATTCACGCTATACAATCCCAACGTTGTCGTTTACAATTTCGTCTGCCAAATGATATTCAAACACATTTACCATTGGGTATCAATCGAAAAAATGTCGGTTTTGTTATGAATGAATTCGGTTTACAACGATTATGTTTCAAATTAATCAATAATGCTGCTAAACAGCAACAGCAACAACAACGAAATATTACATCACCAATAGTTATTCAAACCGACGAAACACAACCATCGAGAATTCCATCGAAACATAAATCGAAACGAAAACAATCGACTGAACCGTTGCTTTCATCACCATCGGCAAGTCATCCGCCTATAACTGTCACATCATCAGTCGTTTCGATTCATTCAAATTCATCATCGAGCAGTGTGTTCGATGGATCAATCGATCATATTTGGATCTCATTTCCTGAACCACCACATCATACACATTCGACATCGAAACGACCACGTACAAATACTTCAAATCCTATGCAACATATACCCAATCCAAAGAAACTCTTTTCATACACTCGTTACGATTGGAATTTTCTTTCGACTCTTTCACCGACTGTTCTCGGTTGGTTTTGTGTTATTAATCGAATACAAAATCCCGTGGAAAATTTCTTTCATCAACGAGAAAAACATCTCGATGCTGTGTTGGCTTATTTTCTTATTGAAACAACACCGATATCGACATTAACACAAAGTCATTTGTATGAATTATTTACACCGAAAACAAAATATCTTCTTTCACATCCTGTTTGTCAACTTGTTACTGAATTACGTAAACATTTCAATCGAAATACACAAATTCATATTCATTTACAGGATAATCTCGTACCGGAATTGAATATTCTCAAACAAGGCATTCGAGAATCATGCCGAGGTTGGGCACAAACTGTCAAACAACAACCAACGAATAAAACTCTCGTTCAACCACCAGCATCATCGAATACAACATCGCCTATCAATAGTGTTCTACCGACAACAACAACAACAACGACAGCAGCAGCAGCAGGAGGAGTCAATGATCAAGAACAATCGTCAGCTAATGCTCGAACTTCATCGATGGTCGATCGAGTTCAACGTTTGATTGGCCATGAATTTGTCGTTGCACATCCTCCTCGACGTATGACCGTACAAAATGTACGATCGAATTTGAACAATCATCGAGAAACAATTCTTGAAATCGACACTGAACAAGTCGATTCATCAGCAAATATGGAACGTCGACGTGCATCAGGTTTTCTCGGTAAGAATATTCTCGAGCTGATTATGTCGATCGTATTGATCTTTTTCGAGTAGTTATTCGAGAGAAAATTTCTCACGGTAGGCGTTTAGTATCATGATATATCTAGTAGTTATTCTCGTTTTTTGTTGTCTTGTGTATTGATTTTGATGTGACAAACAAAAAATAGGCAAAAGCTCGAAATTTATTTTCTATAATAGCATCGTCGACAGGTCATATTAATAAAGCATTTGATAATGGTAAGATTTCGATAAGGGGCAAAAGGAGAAATTTACTAGTTAGCAAATCAGTCAATGCATGTGCATGATACTAAAGCTTTTTTAAATAAATAAATAAATTAATCAATTGATCATTTGTGGTTGGTTTGGGTTAACTTATCTTCTTGTTTATCTACCAAAGGTGATGCAATGCGACGTTTTGAACCGCAAGTCAATGTCAATAATATGAACGGATATAAACGTTTGAGTATCAATCATGATGAATCCGCGTTCGATGATGTTTTAAATACGAGTCATCGTTTGAGTGAAACCAATCATTCGGAATCGACACCGTATTATACCGATGTCGGACCGGAATTTGCTGGACCAGTTGAACAATTATATAAAATTCTACTTGAATATGCCGGTGTACAACTATCAGTTGCATCATCCATCGAACCACTATTCGAAAAACTTGGTCAAACAGTTCTTGCTACAGCACAAATTAAACGTTTCGATGTGAAAATTCTTCCCAATGAACCAACGAATGATTTTCAAATCAATGGCAATTCTCATCCGACACCAACAGCAACAACATTAGTTCAATTTCGTTTGCCACATAATCGTTCATCGATATTAACAACTACGAATGAACTTTCTCTTCTCTCAGTAACAAATCTAAGCATACAAAGTGTCTGTCGACAATCATTGGAACATGATCAATTACATTCAGCTAATGTTCAAGCTGGCATACGTGTTCAACGTGTTAAACAAGAAGTTAATCTTTCATTTATTCGTCTTGTCTATCAATTTTATACTGTTGTTGGCAATGCACTTGAATATACTGGCATTGATGAATTAACCAAGCCTGATGCAACATCGATTGATCTCGTGACAGCAACAACAACAACAAATGAAATTCCAATTCTTCCTGAACATGGCATTCAAAATCTTGTTTTGAAATCTTTAGATCCGAATATGCTTCATATGAACGATGAATTAGATAGTTCATCGAGACAATGTTGGAAAAAATTACGTGAACTTGTAGCTATCTATGGTACGTTACCTGAAGTTAAAGAAGTTCAACAACCAGTTGTACCATCGACAAGTAACACAAGAAAACAACAACGAAGCGGTTCACAACCACCACCCAACGAAAATCATGCATCATCGTTTCGATATCAAATTCGGCCAATAGCAACGAGTTTTTCAAATGAAACACTTCTACTTTCATCATTCGGTTGGTTGATTATCGATGAAATCTTATATACGGCATCGTTAGGTGGATTAAAAGTCGATGGTAGTATGAAAAAAGTTCAAGGAAGTGTTAATCTATCGCAGAGACTTCGAGCCCTACATCCAACAACGAATTATCCAAATACGAAAAAGTACGATGGTTCATTGATCGTTCAAATCGATTCAACATCATTATCTCTCAAAGAAACACTTTCAACAACCAACGAAAATCTTTCTCATCCGAATACACCAATACTCAATGCAACAGCAAACACATCGTCTTCATCATCAACAGCAGCAGCAACTCATCAAATTTCAGTTCTCGATATAATTATTGGCAAATCTCGTGCTTTAACATCTCTTCAAACACGTGGTATCAGTCTGACATTAAGTGCAGTGACGAATATTGGAACGATAGCTATGGATGTTCCATTACGACCACAAGAAGTTCATGATCTTGTCAATCGTGCTGGTCGATTGATTACATCCTATGTTCAAGAATTTCTTCCCGATGATACTCAAACAACATCAACAATACCTTCAACAGCAGATGAACAACTCGAACAATTAAATGCTGATTTAGATAATACAATTGTCGAACCAAATACACCTGTACCTTCAGAAGAAATTACAACAAAGAAACGTTTAACAACACGTCGAAAAAATTCAACAAAAGCCAATGTACCTCTACAACCGCTCGACACTCGACAAAGTCTTTCATCAAATAAACAACCAATATTCGAAGTACATATAACGGCACATTGTCAAGGCATGACATTTTCGACGACACTTCTCTCAACACTCAAAGCTCAATATAAAATCGGTGTTGTCGAAGGTGTTGCTAATATTGGTGCGACAACATCACGGTTCACAGCTATTATTCACGAGCATGCACTACATTTTCTCAATAATAATAGTAATGATCAACGTCAACCACCAACAGTCAGTTCGGATAATCATGTTCGTATCGATTTTCCTCAAATACGTTGCTATGGAAATTATTCAATTCATCAAGAACAAAATACTAAAACTAAAGGCCATTTAAATCTTCGTACTAAAATTGATCTATTAAAGCTGACGATTACGGCTGATTTTCTTGCACAATTAGTTTTCGTTTCGAAAGTTATTATTCATGAAATCAATGAAATTCTTGCTAAAGTATCTGGTTTCGATAAATTCTATTTTCGAACCAATACAAATCATAAAAATCCTCGTTCATCATCGACATCAACTGCTGTTATCATGCGATTAGCATCGACAGATACCGAAGAAGAATATGATGACGACGATGATGATGAGGATGAACGAGAAAAAGACCAACAGCCAACACCACCAACACCTTTTACGTACATAATCGATATTTCAATGAAAGGCTTTGAAGTTATTGGTCAAACACCATCGAATACAGTCGTTAAATTCGAAAATGGTGATAAAAAAGCACCAATTCGAGTTAAATTAACAAATTACGATGAAAAAAATCCACTTCTTCTATACAATAAACCATTGATCAATGCTCTACTTTACATTAAATTAAGTCTTGGTCAATTATTACATACGGGTAGTTTTCAAGATGCTGCATATTTCAAAACGAAATTACTCTTGAGAAATTCATTTCAAGTAACGAACACCAAAAAAGCACGAGTTTGATTTAATTAATTCTAATTTTCTATTTTTAGTCCGATGATCCAGATAAAGAAGCGTATTTTATTCGTTTGACAAAGCCGAGTTTTTATTGGCAACCAGGTGCTATTGATAAAGGTATTCTATTCTGGTTGAACTATAAGAATACGTACGAACATTGGAATGAACAACGTGGTGCATTTACAACACCATCGACAAACGATTCGACACGTTTACGTTCGATTGTCAATGTTCCAACGTCGCCAACAACGATCAAAGAATTGAATCTCATGTTTCATTTGCATATCGTCGATTTAGGCATTGCTATACCTTTACAACAGACTGATTCTCCAGCAACAAAACTCTCGTCTGATAATCAAATTCATATGAGTCAACCATTGAATACAACTATTGATGAGAGTAGTGATTTTCTCGTATTTACTTTGGATAAAACAACGATATCGGCTTGTTCATGTGGAGCAATCATAAGTTCGGGTTCATTCGAAGGTTTTTGTTTTCGTTTCGCTGAAAATTTTCAACAAACAAATAAAGATTGGAAACCAACACGTTCCCTATCATCATCCAATATTATTCTCAATGCATGTTGTGTACCAAGTGGTCAATATCTAATGCATTCACGTGCACGAACAATAGCTCATTCAGCTAGTCCAAAATGGTTTCTCAGTGTTCAATGGGATATGAAAGGTATCGACATAAATGTTGATTCAATTATTGGCAAACGTTTTTCACAATTAATACGAACGATTACTTCGACACAATTGATCGAAACGAATAATCAATCAACCGATGAAGATAGTAGTTCATCGAATATCAATTTAAATAATATACAAATGGGTAGTACAGAAAATCTCGATGATAATGAAGATGATGAAAGAATCAAACGATTAGAATATGAACATTTAATCTTAGGACAAAAAATTGAAACATTAAAGTAAAACTGAAAGGAAACACATGCATGTTCGATGTCTCTCTCTCTCTCTTTCTTTTTTCTAGACGTTCGAGTGCATCGAATGATATTCTCAAATCGGAATTAGAACGATATCAATGGTTAGAAAACGAATTATTACAAACGGTTAAATCAGAATTTCATCAGAAAATGAAAAAACAATCGAATAAGGTAGAATATTTATTTCGTTTTCTTTTCTCTCTCTCTCTCTCTCAAATATCAAAAAACATAAATGAGATAAAATAAATGATACGTAATTTTCAGCCTATACAGCAGCAACAAATACTTACTCTTCAACAACAGAATGAATTCTATCGACGATCGAACATATCTCTGGTTCGAGTTGTTTGTTGTGATCATTTTGTCATTGTTGAGAAATGATTTTTGTGTGTGTTTATTTATTCTATGCATGATCGAAAAAAGAAATTTTATGCACATTTTTTTAAAATTTCGTTTTGGTTTTGTAGGGTAATCGAAATCGAATTGATTCTCCAAGTCATAAACACAGTCTATCACAAGAAAACGGCACGAGTCAACGTCCAATAATGTAAGTTTTCATTTTTATTCGAATGATATATCAAACTTGTATTGAATATAATAAAAAAAACAAACGTGTTTGTGTGTGTGAGTAGTAGACGTTGTTCTTCATTGTTTCTTGCCGCTACTAGTTGGCCCAAACGACGACTGTAAGATGTCCGCTTTGATATACTAATATTGAAAATAAATCGTTTTTCGAAAAAAAAACAATTCCTTTGCTAAATATTTGTTATGTTTTTTCTTTCAGTACGGATGTCGATGGATCACAAATACCAACATTTCGAGAAAATACTAAAACTAGTCGACACATTCGGTTGGTGAAGATTATTTTTTTGTTTTCATTCATTATTTGTTTTCTTTTCTAAAAAGTTTTCCATCTCAAGAAGCAGCACCTATTTTCGATGAACATTATTCTCTCACTCCAACACCCAATGAAATCACATCTGCACCAGCAGTTGACTTCGAATTAAACGTTCAAATTCAAATAGCTAGTGGTTCATGTAATCTCTATACATCTCGAGACCTTATCTTCAAACAACAGCAACAACAACAACCACAAGCTTCAATCGGTCCAATAATCAATATCAATAAAATCGATTATCAAATCTCTCAATTTTTCATACCCGGTATCGATGTCAATGCTCATTATAATTCCAAACATCATAATACAGTCAATAGTTCATTGAATAAACGAGCCAGTTTCTATTGTCGTGCGACTATTCAATCGCCAACAACACAAATTACCATTCATCCATTACTACTCGATTTTCTCGAGCAAACACTCGAACATGTCAATATCACACGAGAACAAACCAATATTCAACAAGATGATTCACAAATCAATGGCACACAAAATGGAGATAGTGATCATTTGAATACGATGTTTCTCATTGAAGATCAATCGTCAACAACATCATTTCCTATCGATGTTGTTGTCAGTTTATTTATTCAACCATCAATTCTTCTTTTCACTTGTCAACCAACTCATCCAATGGAATGTGAACTTCGTTTGCCGACGGTCGATGTTGTCTTTTCATCGAAACGTGCAATCAATGATAATACATCCGAACATATTCTCGAGAATTCTCAAGCTGGTCTCAGTTTTTCGTTGTATATGAAAGATTTCAAACTCAATGTTTATCATCCATTTTCGGGCGAATCAAAAGTTCATCTATTCGAAGATATTCGTTCGGGTCAATTGCAAACACGAAATGCACTTGCTGTTAGTGTTCAATCGGTTTCATTTAATATTTCACGAACACGATATACTCTCATTGAGCCAAATGGTGAACTTTTAAATCACATTCAATTGTCAGTCATCGGACAAATATCAAAAGCACAATTCGAATATGATATTCGACGATTTTCAGAGATTTTAACATTTCCAAAGATTTGGTATAATCGTTCATTGGCTCGACGAGTGTTCTTAGGCGATGAAAATCTTCCGCCGACGAGTACAATTCATCGACCACGAACGCCAACAATCAGTAAAACAATTCCAACACCAACGAAATCTCTACGAAAAGAAGCTCGAGTTCTGTTAGCACTTCAATTAAAAGAATTACAGATTTCAATGCGTATGTCAAATGTTATGGGCAAAGTCGAATGGACAACGACGGACGTTTGTTCAACAGGACGATTAACATTAGCAAATGACGGTCATCGAACATTTTTCTTTTCATTAGGCTTAGAAAAATCGATTTTTCAAGCCGAACAAGGTATTGTCGGTGGTCTTATTCGTTTGAAAAATCTTCGTACAACGGGTTTACTCCAACAAGATCTTCAAGATCGTGGTTTTCTCAATGAATCATCGCATGTTTTCGATATTCTTACAGATGCTATCGAAATTCGTTTGGATTACATGGGTTCACCAACATTAATGGGTCGTATTTGTCATATTCTTCTTCGTTTAAAAGACGATCATCATGGTATACCCAATAACGAGTTAACACCAGCATCGACTCTTATTTTTCTTCATCTCGAATGGTCTCAATTACATCTCATGATCACACGTTCAACAACGCCCGATATCGTCAAAATGATCAATAAACTAACCGAATTTGTCAATGCACAAATAGCAAATTCAAAAAATCTCCTCGCTTCCGTTCAATACGATTTTCATGATGCAAACAAACGAACAAATAATAATAATTCAAATCTTGATAAAAAGAAAACGTCCAATGGACAAACGAAATACGATACCAATCTCATTAAACGATATATTGGCATGCACGGAGGTGAACTTATGTTACAAGGACATAATCTAACTTTAGTTGTTTTTCATGGCCTCAATTTTAAATCTCGTCAATGGGCATTATTTTCTCTCAATGAACCACAAATCAATTTCGTTACAGATCGAGGTGAAACAGGTGATATCAACCAAAAATTATTCTTCTATTTGGGCCATCAAGGACAAACAATGCCAGCTAGTATTAAATCTCGAACGAATATGGCTTCGATTTCGAAAGTTATTCGAAATAGTAACGAAGCACCATCACATTTAACCATCAATGAATGGTTTAATTACGCAAGTTCAACAATATCAGCTGTTGGCCTTCGAGATTTTCCGAGTATGGACGATGTACCACATTCGATTCCGACGGGTAAACTTCGTTCGAAACAATTCGAACAAAATGCTGAATCTATATTCATTCTGCCTGCATTGGAATTACGTTTTCAAACACGACAATTAGATGGACAAGTACATTGCAGTTTTGAAACGGAATTCTACGAACATATTATGTTCTCATTTAATGCTGAACATTTCTATTTTCTACATGATTTAATAACATCGTATATCAAAGAAAAAGAAAAGGCAACAGCAAATGAAAAACAACCTCGTCAACGACTAGCCAAAACATCGCCAGAAAATTCGACATTGACAACATTCGACGAAGCTCGTAGTGATGACATAAGACAATATCATTGTCCCGATGCGAAATGGAAATTACAACCAACAATTAAACTTCTCACAGCATATGGAAATGAAGTTGAACCGTTCGGTGCTGATTATATTCTTCAAAAACTAGGCTTTCGTCATGCTCGATTAACGATTCCAAAATGGCTTCAACGTGGCATCATGGATCCATGTGAACAATCGATGTCAATCGTTCAATTATTTCTCATTTTTCTTCTACCCGAACGTTATAAAGAAATCTGTATGAAACACAAAACATTCTAATCCAGCTCTAGTCGATATTTTCTTCTATTTGAATCTCTTTTTCTTCTTCTTTTTTTTGCAATAAATAAAATATTCAATTATGTAATCAAATTACCGACATCGATAGATGTCAGACAACGAACATTAAAGTCAACTCAACTACGCATATCTGTTTTTTTTTCTCGTCTAGCCAATAGATCTTCGTCTAAATGACATGGTCGAGTCATGTTCTTATTATTATTTTATTTAGTTTCGTTGTTATCGGTAAATAATGCCGCTTTCGTTTGCAGGTGAGAGTCGATTAAGTAATTTATTCAGTTCAAACGATCAAAGTAATACAAATAATCATTCTTATTTTTATTTATTTATTTATTTTTTTGAAATTTAGATTCAGTTCGTTTAATTGTTGAACGAGACAATTTAATATGTCTTTTTAAATTAGTCATCAAAGATCTATTGAATACAGTTTTCGATCGTGAACAACGTTTACTTGATAAAGAATATTTTCCATTGAAGCACTTTTTTATTGTTTTCGAACATATACTTTACCATGGTTATAATGGCAAGAAAACATTTCCAATTAATACAGCATCGAATCGAAAAGATCTTTGGCCACTTATTGAATTAATATCGAAGAAAACGACTGACAATCATATGACTGAAATTTTGACATCTATCAAAGAAATGACACATCTTCGAACGGCATTAGGTCGTGTTCGAGCATGGTTACGTCTTGCTTTAATGCAAAAACATCTGTCAGATTATTTTAAAATTTTAATTGATCAACGACAAGAACTAACTGAATTGTACGATAACGAAGCAATCTTATTGTCCGATGAAAGCATACTCATTCCTGGTTTATTACTTGGTTTAAATGCTCTAGATGTTAATCTTTGTCTTAAAGAACTCACACTTGATACACCTATTGAACCACCAATACATTACAGTTTATATCTTCAAGAAAGACGTATTTTAGCAAAAAATTCGAATGCAAACGAAAGTCTTTTTGATGACCAAGATAATGATTCAGCTATTTCAAATACAGGCACAATCGATGGAAATAATGTTGAAAGTTCGAATGAACAACGTCTTTCAAGTGTATTGGATCAAAAACACTATCTTGAAGAATTAAATAATAATTTACAGTTCGTTAAAGCAAAAAAATCTTTTATTTTAAAAAAAGTTCATCTGTTTTATTTTCTAGACGAACAATTAAAGGTCTTCAAGATCGTATACAAAATCTTGAACAAACAAATAAAACTCTAGTCAATGATCTTGACAGTCAAAAAAGTCAATACGCACAATTACAAGAAGAACTCAAACAAGCCAATGCCGATAAAGAACAAATGCAAGTGACATTTCAACGAAAGATCGAAGTAGATATTGACGATTTTGTGTTAGGAAAAATGAATTAATTGATTGATTTAGACAATTAATGCTGATATATCTGCTGAACGGGAAACATTTAAAAATTCTCGAAGTGGTTTCGATTTAATCTACAGTCAATTGGAAAAGAAATATAACGAAGAAAAAGAATCAAAACAAAAACTTGAACAAAGCTATCAAGGTCAAATATCACAAAATACAGAATATCTCCAAATACAGAAGACAATGGAACAAGATATTCAAACAAAAATGAGCCTATTGGATCAATTAAAACAAGAGAATAGTCAGTTGAATGAACAATTAAAAGTCGAAATAAATAAAACCAATGAAAAAGAAAAGCAATTTCAAATGGTAACAAAAGACAATCAAATGCTAAGAGAAACTGTCAACGAATTAGAAAACAAGTAACAAATATAATCGTTTTTTTTTGTTAAAATATCGAATGATTTTCATTTTGTTGATTATCTAGTCTTGCACAAATGAGTCAAGAAGCTCAAAAGCTAAGCAGTGCAAATGAAGCCTTAAGTCGAGTTGTTGTCAAATCCGATTCTGAAAAGTATGCATTTTCGAGAAAAAAAATCCTTATGCTTTTTCTTTGTTCTAGAACATCATTAGAAACTGATCTACGTGTTGAACAAGAGTTTCACGAACGTCTTCAAACAGCACTCACTAATGAAAAAGAGAAAGTGTCTCAATTACAATTCGATTTACATGATGCTGCTTTGATAAAACAAGTTCGATTGAGACATTTAACGAATAGAGATCGAATATATTTTTTTTTGGAATTAGAAATATGAAGAGTACAAACGAGATACAACGAATCAATTGAGAGACTATGAAGCACGTTGTCGTGAACAGGATAAAACTATTCAAGATCTCGCTTTGAAATTAGAAGCATCGATAACTCGAGAAGATGAATTTCGAGAAAAGGATGGTCTTCGTTCGTCAGTCTGGATGAAAGATATCAAAGTTAAAGAATGCTGTCAATGTAAAAAAGAATTTACACCATTGAGACGAAAACATCATTGTCGAAGGTAAATGAATTTTGCGTTTTGTTTTTAAATTTCTTCGAAAGTAAAACGAATCAATTATTGTTTGAAGTTGTGGTCAAATATTTTGTGAATCATGTGCAAGTATGAAAATTGCCTTGGCAAGTTCACATAAACCAGTTCGAGTGTGTGATTGTTGTCGTGATCGTGCATTAGCACAATGTGCAGTCAATACCCAGTGAAATGAATCCGAATGCAAGCAATTGTGATTTTTATTTTTTGATTGATTTTTATATAATAACAAATGAATAAGTAATTATTGTTTGTCTGTCTGTCTATTTCTTTTTTTTTCAGATGTCATTGAAAGATTTTCCTAGACGAGTTTTAAGTTTTTGGTTTTTAAATAAACGTTGGTCAGATCCGCAAACTCCACCGAACAAATCAGCATCAATCGATCCGGCTGATCCCGGACGTTGGTTCGGTTCATCGAAAGAATTCGATCAACAAATTCGAGATCAATTCGAAAACGATCTCGATCAGTTAGACACCAACGATTTTCAAACTGCTGAAGATCTACTAGGTTGTATAATCGCATTGGATCAATTTCCTCGAAATATCTTTCGTGGTACAGCTCGAGCTTTTGCGTACGACGGCAAAGCAAGAGAATTAAGTCGATATTTAATTGACAATCAAATCGACAAGAAACTTCCGTATGTCGAACGAATGTTTGTTGCTCTTCCGTTTGAACACAGTGAAGATCTCGATGATCAAAATCGATCGGTTGATTATGCTCGACAATTGTATGATGAAGCCAAGAACGACACCGATGTTGAATCGAAAACTTTGGATCTTTTAAAAGGAATTATAACTTTTGCAGAAAAACATCGAGATATTATTCAACAATTCGGACGTTTTCCACATCGAAATCAAGCGCTCAATCGACCAATGACAGACAAGGAGGATTTATATTTAACTCAAGGCGGAAATCGATTTGGACAATAGATTTACATAAATAATTTCATTTTTTTTGCTATTTTTTTTCAGATAGAAAACAAAGAAAAAGGTTATTAAGCATGCCAACTGCTCGAGATGATCAACCTGATTTTCGTGAAGCATTCAACTTGTTTGATGATCGTGGTGACGACAAAATCCCGAAGCAGTTATTTGGTGAAGTTGTTCGAGCACTTGGTTTGAATCCCACCGAAGCTCAAATCAAAGGAACAATACAAAATCTAAAAACCGATCGAATTTCGTTCGAAGAATTCATTCCATTGTACGATTCATTGGCTAAGAAGAAAGATAATAATTTGAATGAAGAAGAATTAATCGAAGGTTTGAAAGTATTCGATAAAGAACAAAATGGCACAATATCATCGGCCGAACTTCGACATTTGTTAACCAATCTTGGCGAACGTTTGTCGGACGAAGAAGTCGAACAGTTACTTGCAGGTTTTGAAGATAAAAATGGCGTTATTAATTATGAAGATTGGATTAGAAAATTACTTCGTCATTAGATATCAATCCCTCTTTCCAACGAAATCGAACACTTTCTTCTTTCCTCTTCTAGTGTGTTTCTTTTTGCTTTTTATTTGCTAATGATCAGTGCATATTTTTCATTTCTATCGACTAATCTAATTTCTGCATTCCATTTTCTATTATTTAACAAATCTCAATTTTAGATTTCGAACAAAAGAAAAACGAATTTTTTTCATTATTATTATTATTATTATTATGAACTCAGATCACACTGACAAAAACGGATCGATGTATCCGATCTATCAACCACCGATTTGTTTTCGTTTTCGAACCGAAACAATTCTATCGAGCAAGTAAGTCCGTTCGTTTGATTTTTATTGAATATCTAACGAGTCATTTAATTTCTCCATTTCTTCATCGTTTTGATTGTCTAATGACACTTGACCGTATTCAGAGAAATCGATTGTATGATATTGTCGTTTGCTAACGAGATACGCTGGGACAGAGAGAATAAGAAGAAGAAATAATGTAACAGCCATATGTAAAACAAAGTAATAGGCGAGTAACATCGCTGTACGATGAGAATCGGGATCTTTGCTTTGTTCGTAATGTTCGTGAAATGGACTGTAGAGAAAAAAGCCGGTGTAATAAAACCATGAGCCTTGTAGGACAGTGAAATAGGCGCGCAATAATGTTGCATAAACATGTTTTTCTTTTTGAGCAATTTCGAAAATACCACAAACGACCGTTGCAGCGATGGCTAAGACGAGAAAAACATGAATTTGTATTTCAATTGGATCACGAGCATGTCCGTGAAAATAGAAAAGTAAAGCCTCAGATGAAAATGCTAAACAACCGACGGCTACATCGAATTGTTTCGGTAGTGGAAAATTGTAATGAAGTAATAGTTCAACGACAGCAACGAGAAAAAACATAAAATACATTGCAAAATGTTGAAGATTATTTGAGCCTTCGTAGAAACTAACAGCTTTCGTTACTGGATCAACAACTCGATTGAATCCAGCTATTAATTCGATAAGAATGCCTAACGATGTACCGAACATTATAAAAAACGCTTCTATTGGTAACTTAGCAACTCGTGAACCACAGCAGTGCAATGGAAAAGAAGTCGTCACATAGAACGGTCGTCGTCGTTGACGGCAAAGAAAGTAGCGTAGCCATGTTGAATATATCCACCAAACACCGATAATAATAAAAATCGAACCAGGAACTAAATGTCCGCCTAAACTTCCCATTTTGTTTTAAAACTTGAATCTATGAAAAAAAAAATACTGTCGAGTATACCACGCATGATAAATCATCGTATGCAAACGTAAATGAATGACGAGATGAAAAAAAAAATTGCAAAGCTTCTCTTTCTCCTCCGTCTTGTTGAAACGTATGAGTATGAGCCCATTAATGTAGGTAAAAGAAAAGAGGAATGAAAAAAGAAAAAAAAACATTTCTTTTCTTCTCGCTTCAGTGTTCGATATTTTGATGTAATTATTTTAATACCAAATGCAATTTTTCTGGGTTTCCTTTTATTTAAATGGTATTCAACACGAAATAAATTGAATTCAAGTAAACCTCTACTATTAACCGTTTGGTGGTTAATAGTATTGATCTCATTGGTGAATATCATACGATGTCTTTATGCAATGATATTTACCGATCGATCGTCAGTGATCTTAAAAGTGCTCTGGTTAATCGTACGTTTTGCGTTATTATGTACAGAATTAAGTTTAGTCTTTTTCGGAATCTATTTCGGTAAGAGAACGAAAAGAATAAAAAGAAAATAAATATTGGGTTTTATGATTTGCTGTTATTCTTCTTCTTCTTCAGGTCGATCAAATCCACATCGACAATGGTTAAAGTCAATAAGAATTCTCATTATTTCATCGTTTTGTTCTTTAATTTACATAATTATTCAAGCTGTTCTCGAATTTCTCGGTGACACACGTCCAACAAGTTTCCAAATATCGAATTCCAATCTTTATTCATACGGTGGAATGAAATTTCTTCTCATTTCAAGTTCAATATTTCTTCTCGTAAATTAACATTGATTCATTTTGAATTACAGACATTAAAAAAATACTGCATGTCGTATAATTTAGATGTACATATTTATTTTCTTTTTACCCTGTTTATGTCGTCCTCATCGAAAATATTTACCTAGTAAGAATTCATTTCTTTATGATTGATAAATATTGATTATGAGTTGTTGTTTTTTTTTCTAAGTTCGTCGATCGTTTTACATTTACTGTCTTATAATGGCAAGTCTTAATCTCGTTCAAATTCTCGGCACAATTTTAAATTTAACACAAGCAACTAAATTCAGCATGTGGTTAGTTGAGGGAGAGGGAGGAAATTATATGGTCAATTTCTTTTGTTTAGCATCGTCGATAGTACAATTTGTTTGTTCTATATTTGTTTTGGTCCATTTGTTTATCATCAATTCTTACGACGAGCTTTGAGGTACAGAAATTTTCGAGATAAATTCTCGTTCTCCGTGTTTTGTTTTTCTTTTCTAGTTCGGAAACTCTCATTCCACAAGTGATGTATGCCGATGCGACGATTCATGATGATGAAGAAGATGATGATCTTCTTGATTCCGATGTCAATCTCAATCAACCTCTCATCGATAATGTCTCAACTTAAGCAAACATTTACATATTCACAGAAAAAAATCAATTCTTTTTGTCTCTTTGTATTAATATAATTTTTCTTTTTTCATGTGTAAATAAGCAAAAAAGAAAGGAATCTCTTTTTTTTTGGTTCTTTCAATGAGTCTTTACAATGGAGGTGCACAACAGAATTTACGAGAACGAAGTAGCCATGTTGCGAAGCCATTGCTATCGTTTAAATCTAAACGAACAAAAACAAAATCAAGACGATCTGTTTTGTTTTTTTGATTTTACCATTTTCATTTTCATCTGCCGTGTTTTGATAGTCATAATTCGTACTATCCTGAATATTGAATGGTCTTCCACGTCGAGAAAAAATCTAAAGAAATAATTTTTTGAAACATAACTAATTTGTTGTTGTTGTTTTTCGTATTAAATTTACCAATTTTGTTCTACTCATTGACGGTGGATATGCCTGAACAATTGCAAGACAAGCAATAAAAAGTAAGAGTACGCGTACGATGTTTGAAAACATGATATAAGTGTCTTTTTATTTGGGAGATCTATGCACAAATGACAATTATTAGAATTAGATGAAAATAATACAAATCATGGAAAATTGAAGGATTAATATGTGTCGAACTAATACTCAATAAAATGAATAATATCTATGCGAGAAAAAAAAAGAGAGAAACAGTATCGAATAAGTTCATATTATTCTCTATGCGTTGGCGTATGTTAATTCCTTTTTCTTTGCCTTATTCTCTCGTTCGATTACAATCGAAAGAGTATTTTTTCTAAACTTTAATACTACATTGCCCTATTCAATCTCAATGGACGAACAATTCAGCTTTCCGACAAACAAAAGCGATCAATCAAATAAACATACAGATTGACTAAATGATTTTCTTTTACCGATCGGTATGCTTTTCTAAGTTTTTGTTCTCTATGAATGTGTGTGGCCGGCGATTTATTTGATTGACATTTGACAAGTCTGGTTTTGTATATGTAATTATTTCTTATTCATCTCATTGTTTCACAAAATGAACATCAATCATCTTTCATTAAACACTTCTTTGCCCCCAATTTCCTGATCTTCATTGTGAAAAAGAGAAAGAGAGAACTATCTTTTGCATTGTGTAAGTGTTTGCTTTTTTTTTTGTTTTGCAATACCACAAGACGAAACAACAATGACGATGAGAAAAAAGAAAAAGAGAGAGAAGAAAAAAAAACAATAAAGAGGGACAGCATACACAACATAAACCGGTCAAAAAAAACGAATGTTTATTTTGTTTTGTTTGTTAATGTTTATCATCCAGAAATTGACCTAAACATCGTCGTTATGATGGCATTTTTTTTTGCTTTGTTTTGTTCTGGTCTCTATGTATTTCCTGCGCTGAGAATTTTGAAAAAACGAACGAATTTGGCGACAAAAAAATTGATTATAAAATACCAAAGATTTCTTGCTGTTGGTCGTTTAGAAATAAATATTCGCCAAAGAAGAACAAGTATAATCGTATTAAATGTCCAACGAATATTTCGAAGATTATTCAAATGTTTTTGTGCACCATTTAAACAATGTATATCTTCATTTAAAATATATCGTTTCGTACCGATTAAATACGATTCAATATATGTTGGCCAATGAAGAGCACGTATATCGAAATAGAATTCTGTTGAATTATTTGTTTCACTAACCAATTGTCGAAGTGAATTTAAATTATCATATGAACATTGAATTTCTCCTCGTATTGTAAATGATTCTAATGATAAGAGTGTTTGATGAAGTTTTTTATAGATATTAACAATATGTGGTTTACGGCCAATTAAACGTAGACCGAAATCAGCAAGATATGCCGGAAGTAAATGTGAAATGAATACATAGGAATCATGAATTAAACTGTGACTTGTAACGGATAGATTTGGCCGACGAAAGGCATGTTCATATGGAATACGTTTGGAATATTCAGTAAAATAATTGCTCATTTCTTGCCAATGAAATGGATTCAAACCGCTCGATGTACAATGAAAAATCGTTAGGTTTTGTCGAGCATTTTCATCGAGTGATTTTTGCCATGGTGTACTTATCAAGAGATTGACGGGTATATCGACCGGTACAATATCGAGTATATCAGTTGAATCACCTTTCATCGAACGTAAATATCCACGGCCAGCAGCAACAAATAATTCGCTCGGTCCATTGCATTTCTCGACCCAACCAGGATACGGTTCTTTCCATGCTGCGCCAATAATCGATACGCGTATAATCGAAATCGATGGAAGATTGTTTTCTTCTTCGGCAAGAACGGTTTCAGCTAGCCAATGCGAAAATGAAAATGCATTTGGCTTCGGTCCGATCAATTTCGGTGTTGCTAAATTGATCATATCCTTGTCCATCCAGTCCAGTGTATCGACTAGTTTCTGAGCTTGAATCGGACATGGATAAATACATTCGTCGATGTACGGACAATCGATATTGGCATAGATCGATGATAAATAAACGATCGATTGCAATTTCGTACAAGTTTTTAGAAAACTAAGAATGGTTTTTAAATGTATGACATTATATTCGATCATATCTTTAAGATTTTGTTCTTGAAAATCGACACTTGTTGTATTGGCCATATAAAAGCAAAGATCAATGGTATTTTGAAGTGTTTCATAGAGATTATCATCTTGTTCGGTTGTTGTTGTTGTTGTTGTTGTTAGAAAAAGATTATAATCAAATGGAAGAAGTTTTTCTTGAAATTTCGGATTGTTTTGTCGAACACGATCGAATAATTTTGTTGTATAAATTTCCGAGAAAATATCATGTGCCGATAGATTACTTTTATTTTGTGTTGTTAATATAGGGCAATAGATTTTTTCAATATTTGGACATGAACGTAGAAGTTTTTCCAATAAAACTTTCCCGGGAAATGTTGTCGAACCGAACACAAGAACATGTTTACCTTCATAAAAATCACTGATCGATGTCGTCATGATAATCTACAACGAAATATGATTCAGACAAAAACGCATTGATTAGACTTTGCACCGAACGACTGTAGAGAAGAAAAAAAAACGCCGACTAGCAAATGCGTTATCATTAAATCTGTCAGTCATTTTTTCTCTCGCTCTTTTTCTTGTCATGAATGCAACCGTTATCACTGTAGGATTTTGTTCGTTGTGTGTTTTGTGTAACCCTCGTACGTCACACCATTATGATTGTTGTTCTTCCTTCTCAAAACAAACATATTCACTGATTCGTAAATTCTTTCGGCTAATGCAAAGACAGAAAAGGAAAGAAAAAAAAAGAGAGAACAGATGAAATCTGAAAAAAGGAGTTTTTTTTATTTGAAAAACAAAAGTCAGGATTTCCTAAATCAGTTTAACAAGCTGTGCACTTTCTAATTTTGAACTTTTCTGTATTTTTTTCAAACGTTGTCGATCATGAAGATCTAAATTTGCACGACGATTCAGTAAATCAAGCGCATTACTTAAACACTCATAACGAAGTTCATTGATTGTTTCGATAATATTTATCGAACGATCGATTTGATTCTCTTTAACAGTTAAATCCAATAAATTCATGAGACTTTTTTCTGTCAACGGATTAATAACCGTATTCTTATGAGCTAAATAGTATTCATACAATGACCAACAAGCTTCAAAATCTTGAGCATTTGTTAAGATATTAATTAAATACGAGAGTAAATTGCCACTATATTGAAATGGTTGTTTTGGTGGAAATTTTCTCTGTTGTTGACTATTGGTTGTTGTATCTTGAACGGATTCGATTTCTTGTTGTTGTTGTTGTTGCTCTTCTTCTTCTTGTAATGGAAAACGTTTTAATATTTGTCGAGCAATATTTGCATATTGATTAACAAATTTCGAACGTTCAATTAAATTTAAATATTTCTCAAGAATTCTTCGATTATGTTGTCGATTATCCATAAAACCTAATAGCAATAGATCCGACCATAAACGTACATAATAATCCTCTAAATTCCATGTTGAAACAAATTCAATGAAATTTTCAATGATATTTATCGATGGTGAATAGATATTCGGTACAAGTGATTCCCATAATGGCATGACTTGTTCAGGCATATCGAAACGAAATAGTAAACGAAAGAGATTGGTGTAATACATTTGTTCTTTGAAACCATCGGGTATAAAACGATTATTTGAACCTTTCATAAGAAAACGATGGATACGTTTAGCAAGATCGATATCTCGGCAATTGACTGTTGCTTTAAACATGGCATTGAAAAAGAATTCACCATCGTCGATATCACGCCATTCGAGTTGTTCTTGTTTTTCTAAATAATCGAATATTTGCGGAAGAATCTGTGTTTCATAACCAAGTTGATCATTGGGATAGTAGATCATAATTATATGTGCCCATGTGCCTAACGATGGTTCAATTGAACATTGTCGCATTTCATTGAGAATTTTCATGGCTAATGTTGGCCCGTGTTCGTAAGCTGAACAACGTCGAAGTGTCGACAAAATCGAATTAAACGTTCGAAGATTTGGTTGAATTGACTTCTCTTTCATTTCTTTTAAACAATCGACTACAAATTGCCAACGTGCATCGTACGATTCTTTGATTAAACTTGTCGAACGAAGAAGATAATTGTAAGTTGTTAAATCGAATTGAATTTGACTTTGTTTCATTTCATCAATGATTGCTTGAGCTTTTTCAATATGATTATATTTCAAAAGACCACTTGCATACGAATTATACAATCGAGATTTTTGTTGATTATTCGCCGAGATTTTTAATTCTTCAAATAATTGATCAGCTAAACTATTCTCTTTCCATGTTCGTTTGATAGCATTCGCTTGATTATTTTCAGCTAATTCTTGTCGATACCAATCTTCTTCCGTTGGTAAAATCTCACTCGGATTTACACTATTTGATATACATAATAGATCGAACAGTGCATATTTGCATGAATCAGATAGATCGATTTTTAATTCTAAACATTTCTTATACATTTCATAGGCTTTTGTTAATTGATTCCAATTCATTAATTTATAAATAAGATTTTCATCGGGTTCGATGAATTCACGTTCATCGAATGTATAATTGGGAAAATACGATGGAATCGATGGCACAGCAACATCATGAAAAAATGCATACGAATAATGATCCATAATCCATCGAGCTGCTTTCTTGCCCGATGCTTTCGAAAGAGCTAATTGCCGTTTTTCATGAGCTGATGTTGGAATAAGAAATGGATCGTCCATGAATGTATAAGATGGATTTGAACCATCGGTTTGAACACAAGAATTGAGTGTTTCGAGAATAGCTGTCGGCGAACGAACGACTCGTTTAGGATAGGTAAATTGAGCTGTTGTCGATGCTGAACGATGAAAGATTCTTAAAAACATATTTATCTGAAATCAAAAAGAAAAAAAAATCGAATCATTATTTAATCAATCAATCAATCAATTAAAAAAAATTTCGTCAATTATTTTTCCAAAGAGCACCACCGATTGTATCGAATTTAGCACCTGTAACCGATGATAGAACATTTGGTTGATTTTCTAGACGTAAAAGACCGATGAATGCCATGATTAAAGCTTCTTTAAAATCAATCAAACGAACATCACAATTTGCTATTTCAATATGAAATTGTTCGTTTAACCGGACACGTAATTGTTCAATTAGAAATTGATTATGTGCACCACCACCTGTTATTAATATTTGACAATTTTCATACGTATTTTCATTCTGTTTTTCTTGTTCGATTATCATTCGAATTGACAAGCAAATTTGTTGAACAATATGTTCAACATATGTTCGTAAAAGATTTTCAATCGATTCATTTGTTAATTTTAATATTGGATAGATAAGATCTAATCCAAATGAATTCGACAATGATTTCGGATAGATTTTTTTATAATAATCAAATTGATTTAATTCTTTTAATAAATTTTCATTAATTTCTCCTTGCGATGCACATTGACCATTTTCATCGTAATCTGTATTTCGATATTCTCGACATAATTTATTCAATATTCGATTTGCCGGACAAATATCAAATGCAATGTGATGTTTTTGATCGGTTATATTTGCAATACCACCAAGATTTAATAATAAACGATATTGGCCGAATAAATATTTTTCTCCAATAGGAACAATCGGTGCACCTTGACCACCGTGTGCAACATCTAATGCACGTAAATCACTGACAACTGTAAGTTGACTTTCGGCAACAATTGCAGCACCATCACCAATCTGTCCCGTCATGAAATTCCATGGTTCATGAAAAACCGTGTGTCCATGCGAGGAAATCAAAACGATATCGCTGTTGTTCAGTTGATATCTGTCAAGAAATGTTCGAACACATTGTCCGAGATAATGCCCGTAGGATGTATGAAGAAGAAGATAGGACCGAGCATCTAAATTAGTAGCTGTCGATAGACGATCGACCCAATCGGAAGAATAGGGAACCGTTTCGGTTTGAACAAAAACAAATGACCAATGATTATGAGCAAATGAAAAATCAACGCAAGCAATGTCGAGTCCATCGAGTGAACTACCACTCATGAGACCAATCACACGGGGCATGATTTCGACAAAACAGAAAAAAAGACGGAAATATTTACCTGAAGAAAATACTCTTTTTTTCCTATAGAAACACGAAAAGAAAAATAAACATAATTAAAACATGAAGACAATTTAAGAGTTTTTTTTTTGTTCGTTTTTAATTCGAATGAAAAAGATTTTTAACAAAAAATATCTTCGATGATAATAGTTCGAGCGTATCCAATGATTTGTCATCATCGATATCTTGTGAATTGATATTTAATATCAATTGTAAACGTAAAAACGTATCGAAATAATTGATTTCATTTGTTGTTAATTTGCAAATTTCGTCGTAACCTTGAACAATTTCTTTTAAATCATCGAAATATTTCGAGCAAATCCAAATTAAATCACGAATAAAAAAGTCCAATTGATTTTCACGCCATGAATAACCGCAATCGAATTGATGATTGTCGTCGATTAATGCCCCTGAAAGTTGTTCTTGACATGTGTAAAGATTCGAAAGAAGAAATGGAAACGATGGTTTTTTCTTGTTAATTATCGAAGCATATTCTCGATTGAACCAATCGATTGTCAACGGATTTGAATAGGCTTGTTTATCAAGTGTCAATCGCCATTGAGCAAGAAGTGAACCGAGTTGTTTTTTTGAAAGATTCGACCAAGTCATAAGAAAATATTCGTTATTGAATATGTCAACCGATGGATAGATTGTTTTGATTGAAGGAAATGTTTGAGGAAAAAGTTTAATCAATTCATTCGATGATGATGATGAATAAGTTGTTGAATTGAGTTTTTCATATTGAGAAAATTTCTGTTGAAATTCTTGTTGATCAATTTCCATTGGCTCGATATTGAGTGCTTGAATTTCTTTACTAATCTGCTCGAATCGACCAACTGATATACCGGTAAAACGTTGACTAATACGAAGAATTCTTTCGTAAAGATCTTGATTTTCTTCGTAGAATTTCTCTGATTTACTTGTTAATTCTCGAAATGTAACAGCTAATCGTCGATCATGAATGTGTTGCTTTTGTATGGCATGTTTATATTCATATCTGGCATCACTATAAAGTACGATTAACCATCGACGTGGTAGTGGAATATAGATGATTTTATTCGATTGATTTTCGTTGGGTATTAACGTGAGAATTGTATTCGAAAGAAGATTTATTGTTATTAAACGTTCACCCCATATCCATGTATCGTCGATATGTGGATCGATATGTGAACCACGTGATTGTCGATAATCGAGATGGCAGAGCTCAACCGATTGAAAATCTTTCAATAGCCGATGTGTTTGAATACGTTCGAGAATCGTTCGAGAATAGATTGGCATGCCAGTGAAATATTTTGTTTTAATTGTTTGTTTTTTAAAATTGATTTTAATACCAAAATCTTGTTTCAAACGACCTGATTGAGATGAAATCCAAATGTCATTGTCAATTAAATTGACGAGATCTTGTTCTTCTTGTTCAGTGACAAAATCTGACACTAAATAGATGCCATCTAATGGAAAAGCAATATCACGATTGCCGATATCATCGTGATGTGGACATTGAGCATTTGCTTCGTAGATACTCATACGAACAGCTTGACGACACGAATCACAATAGATATAGATTTTACTTGAACTTGTTTCGAGTAATGATTCAGTGGCATTTGGATTGCAGATATTGCAAGTACGTATTCCTTTGCAGGCGCATGCAGATTCGTACATCATCGATTGTTGTGCATGTGAATGAAGAGAACTAACTAACTAACTTTTTGTGCAGAATTAATGATTGGACAGTTGGAAGGAGGAGGAGCCACTAGTAAATCGAACGGAAAATTTTGAGTGATTTTTTTTCAAAAGAAAATTTCGTTATTTTTTCTTGTATTGCATCAGCAAAAAACGAGGAAAAAAATGATGATTGCTTGAGGTCGAATGGCTTTGTTAATGTCGATTTTCGACCAATGGGTAACAATATACATTGACTGAGTGTATTTCATTTTAATTGTAAAGTAAATCAATGTCGGAGAAAAGGTAAACAGAATTTCCTTTTGTTTTTCTGCAATTCAAAATTCTGTTTGTTCAGTTCGATCGATAAACCATCGACAACCAGTAAATCTCGTGTAAGTATTTCGAAATTATTCGATTTTCTGTCGTTTTTTTTTTGACATTTATTTTTCCTAAATTCAATAGTGATCAAATAACGAGATTGTTCGATCTAATTGTAGGTCTTCAATTGATTTTACAATCAAAAACGAATAACTGAATGAGATCTTTGAAGAATTGTATAAATTTTCTAGGATACCGATGATGAACATCGAAAACGACGTGATCGATCTCGTTCATCGTCGACTAAACGTCACCGACATCGACGTTCGAGATCAAGATCACGATCACGATCTCGCCATGGTCATCATCGTCACCATCACCACCGTCGACATCGACACAGTCGAAAACGTTCGAGAACTCGATCACGTTCACGTTCCCGACATCGAACCAGTCCACCGAAAGTCAACAATCGATTGTTGCAAAATGAAGAAGAAAAAAAACGAGCTCAATTAGAAATTCTTCAACGATTAAAAGACATGGCTGGTAAATTGGAGTGTTTTATTTTGAAAATTCGAACGATTCTGTTTTATTTAGCAAACGACACTCTCGATTTGTCTCAGTTGACTATTGACGAACTTCGAAAAGCAATTGAAATTCCCAAAGAAATTCGAACGAATCCAACAGCCATCATGGCTTTTCAAATGGATGAAATTCGAAAATTAGTATAAAACTACTTTTCATCGAATTACGAACAACCCTTCTGATTTAGATCGAAGAATTAACCGGTATAACAATCCCAAAAATGTACAATACAGGTTCAGTAAATCCACTTCAATACGCTCAACAACAACGAAAACGAAAGCTACTGTGGTCGAAATCGAACGATAAAGTTCGTTTTTTGCTCAATTTTCGAATAAACAAACACGTGATTTGCTTCTAGACTTCGACAAGTAAAGTTGGTGCTGCAATAACTGACGGTCAAGATGAGAAAACAGCTGAAAAATTTCGTAAATTACTCGGTATGAAATCGACGGGTAATTCAATTGACGAAGATACAACAGCTATTCAACAGCAACAACAGAACACATTCGATTCACTCGATCGAGAATATCAAACAGCCCGAATCACCACACATTTACGACGTGGTGTCGGTCTTGGTTTTCTCTCTCAAGGACCTTTTACACCTTCAACAACGGACAAAAATTAGTTCTTGTACATATTATATTGTTGTTTGTTTATTTTGTTCTCTTCATTATCTGTGAATGTATTAAAAAAAACCAAACGAAAAAAGGGCAACATGTTATACCTAACTGATAGATCTAACAAGAATGTTTTAAGTGATTCGAGTAGACATATAATGGTTTCCTCTTTTATAAAAAAACAACATGTTTACATTTTTTTCTGTGCTCATAATCCCATTTCAATCGATGATTCTTATTAAACATCAAGAAAAAAATTCTTTTTTTCTTCTCTTTTCGTTTTCTTCTTGTACTTATTTTTCTATTTTGTATGGCTACGGCTGACGAATCAACAGTTGGCTATCGTTCCAATGCTCATCATTTACTTCCTTTATCACCTCGTGTACCAACATCAACTGATCGACATTTCGAACAATATCTTATCGATCATCATAACCTTCCGAAATTACCATCAATTACGAAATCTCAAGTACATCGTTCGATTCTTGAACCGAATCTCTCGAATGATTATTTCCTACCAACAATACATCAACGTCAAACTAATTCAATCAATCGTTTATTAAATAGTGAACAATATCGTCGATCACATGCACGACTAATTGAATATCGTCAACATAGTAAAATTCCTGGTGTAACTTTAACAAACATTTTACCAACGAAAACAGATTTTCCGTCGAATAGTCGAAGTGATTTCAAAAAAGAAATCTATCCCGATCCAATTAAACCGAAACAACAGAATGCCGAAGAAATCGATCTTGCTGATGATGAATCTGTTTTAAGTAATGGAACCGATCGAAAACATCGAGCTAAACAATGGATAAAAGAACATCAATTTTTTTTCACTGAATATTAAATAAAAACAAATTTTCTCTTTCTCTGACTTTTTCTTCTCTTTTTTTCTTCAGATAGTATGAATTCATTACCAAATGAAATAAAAGGACTTATTGGCCCGTCGATTCTCAATGCTGATCTTTCGTTACTTGCCAACGAAAGTCAACGTTTACTTCAATCCGGTGCTGATTATCTTCATCTCGATGTTATGGACGGTCATTTCGTACCGAATCTAACTATCGGTCATCCCGTTCTTAAATGTCTTCGAAAGAATATACCGAATGTTTACTTCGATGCACATATGATGGTTGCTAAACCCGAACAATGGATCACTGAAATGGCAAATGCCGGTGTTAATCAATATACATTTCATTATGAAGCAACAACAAAAGAGAATATTTCGGAGATAATTCGAAAAATCAAAGAAAACGATATGAAAGTTGGTCTCGGTATTAAACCGAAAACTGATGTCAATGTTGTCGAAGAGTATATCAATGATATTGATGTTATTTTAATAATGACAGTTGAACCGGGCTTTGGCGGACAAAAATTTATGTCCGATATGATGAGTAAAATTCGTTGGCTACGAGAAACCTATCCGCAATTTCGACATATTGAAGTCGACGGAGGTATTAATATGACAACAATCAGTCAATGTGCCGATGCGGGCGCCAATATGATCGTGTCCGGTTCAGCTTTGATTGATAGTAAACAGCCGGATAAAGATATTGAACAAATGCGTCAATTAATTAACGAAAGTTTACAAAAGAAAAACATCTATTTAAAACAACATTGTACACATTGATTGATTCTTTTTTACGCATACGCGTAATTGCTGAAGAATTTTTTTTTTTTTTGATTTTGATTGATTATTATCTATTTTTAGTTGATGATATTTTCCATCTGTTTTAAATACATTCATTCGCAATATGATAAACAAATAAAAACAGATATTTGTCCTCAACGATTCGAAATCTATTTATATTATCTGCTCATTGATCCCAAACCTATCGTTTCATTCGTTCTTTGATTACTGATGAGAAGAGAATCCTTAGGCAAAGAGAATCGTTTTTCAACATGAATTCATCTGTATATGGTAGAAATGTCGCAAGAGGAAAAGAAAAATTACCTGGAGAAGAAACTTTCGCCTTTTTTTCTAATGATTCCTTATGTCTATAGATTGAAGATTAAATCTCATTTGATTGATATTTAATATAATATCGATCAAAAATTCTTTATTTATTATGTTATGTTTTTGCTTTGTTTTTTAACGAACACAATGACCTTGTAATCAAAATATATATATATATATATATATAAAAGAAAACAGTCGGAAGAAGAAATAAAGTTGTTTTTAGTTGCCTTAACAAATTGCAAATGTTATTAAAACGATTGCTTGATGACATTTGATTCATTTGCTTGGTTGTTATTGTTATTGAAAACTGAGAATAACATACGTTTCTAATGATAGAAATATAGGTAAGCATCGTCTATAATTGTCTTTCATTTCTAGTCAGAAATAATCGAGAAATCGAGGACAACATATGTTGTGTTACTCGAGGTCTGAGATAAGCTTTCATTCCTTCCTTCTTGCATGGAAGAAGAAGAAAAACAAGTTGGTTCGTTTCTTTTTTTATCTTAATTATCAATCAAACTTCATTTGTATAAGAAATAATATATTCTTCTTGATTAGAAAAAAAAATTTATCATTTATCTAGCTAATATTGACTTGAGATAGGTAACCTAACATGCACTCGAATCGAGTTAAGAGAAGAAGAAGAAAAAAAAAGTTTTCAATTTGTTTTCAATTTCTAAGTACAAATCTAATGAAAAGAAACGTTTTCAGACGGATATCCTCGATTATCCATCAGCGTCAGGCAATGGTTAAGAATAGAAGTTCAATTCTCATTTTCTTTTCTCTGTCATACGAGCCGAGAGACCTCGATCTACTATTTATATATATATGTATACAGCTGATCGAATAAAAAACACATTTGCGTTCTTTTTTCCTGTTTTATTAGTTGCTAGATGATACCTCTAGGGGACGACATACACATAAATTATATGCTTGACGTTAGTTCGTTCTCTTTCAGTTATTTATCATTGAATGCTTGTGAAGGTTGATTCTTCGTCTCAAGCTCGAATGATCCAAGTCAAGCACAAAGAAGAGAAAAAAAACAGCTGAGAATGCATATAAATAGAGAAAGAAAAAAAGAGAAAAAGAGAAGAAAAAAAACGCATATGATAGTTCGGGCAAAGCAACGAAGAAAAAAGAAAAAAAAGGCGAGAAAGAGGGAGAGAGAGAGAAAGAGCGCCATTCGGTCTTTGAGGTTCTTGATGTTAGTTGTATACTTATGTATTCGTGATAGGAAACTGACATTGACAGGGATAAAAAGAAAGAGAAGAAAACTAAAGAAATAACTAGACATCAATATGATTGCTGATATAAAAGAAACGAAAGAAGAAAAGGTAATTCATGCTTGTCGTCATTCGTATGTACATGTTGATTATCAAAAGATGAAAAAAAAGAATATGATTGAATAAAAAAAATGAAATCAACATGATAGTCGAATAAAGTACTCAGTAAATCCTTGTTTTTTAATCGATCCTGAATAAAAAAAATTCTCTGACTGGTTGACGTTGACAACCAATAGATGTTTTATAGGCAATAGAAGGTTCATTTTTTGTTGTTGATATTATTTTTTTAGATATGAATTACGGATTAAATGGTACCTATGAAACGGGAGATAGTAATCGGCCAAAATTACTTATGTGGGGTTTTACAAAGTAGAATCGAAATGAAAGTTTGTCGATTGAAAATTTAGTTCTATTTTGTTTTAGAAGTGGAAAAACATCGATAATTAAAGTTATCTTCGAAAAAATGACTGCAAGTGAAACATTAGGACTTCCAGCGACGAATTTTGTTCAAATACACGGTAGATTGAAATGAGATTTGAACTGTTTTATCTCTCTCTCTCTCGGTCTCTTTTATTTCAAGAATTAACTTGTGGTGTTCATATACATTTTCAAATTCGTGATCTTCCTGGTCCAAAAACGATTCTTCTAACAAATTTCGAAAATTACGCACCAGATTCAACAACAATTATCTTCATTCTCGATATAACTGTAAATTATTTTCGAATTTTTATTTATTAAAATTCGAAGAATTGCTTCTTTTTTTTCTCGTAGGATGATTATGCTGAAGCAATCAATCTTTTAGTTAGTTCCATTCAATGGTTATATCAACGTGGTCATCGTGTTCGATTCGAAATCTTAGTTCATAAGGTAAAAATCGCTTCAAAAAAATAAAACAGCGAGATTCATGCTGGCTTTATTAGACTGATGGTATACATGAATCCGAACGTTCAGAACGCCTTTCCAATATTCAACAACAGATCAATGTTATGCTACATGAATGTTCGATCGAAGACGCAATTCTAAAGTTTGCAGAAAGCAACACAAATTCTGATTTTTTTCTTCTTCTTTTCTTTAAAGTTTTTATCTCACAAGTATCTACGATCATTCGATTCATGAAGCATTTAGTAAAATTGTTCAAAATCAAATGCGTCAATTGCGAGCACTTGAAAATATGTTAGATTTAGTAACTGAAGTGAGATAGAAATAGAAAGAGAGAGAGAGAAAAAAAAGCAACGCAATCATTTGTTTTAAAAATAGAACACTCAATTAGACAAGATATTCGTGTGTGATATTGATAAGAAAATATTTCTCGCGTCGGACACAGGACCTACGGAAACACAAATCTCCGAATTATGTTGTGATGTTGTCGATGTTTACACTGATATATCATCGATTTATGGGTAAAAAAACTCCAATGTTTACATATTATATGTCGTTTTAACATTTGTCTTTATGTTAGGAAAAGTGATCGACCTGTTTTGGATTCCATGTCTTTCTGTACGATTAAATTATCTAATTGTCTTATACTTTATTTAAAAGATATTAATCCTACAACTGCACTTATATGTATACTAAAAAAAGAGTCGAAAACAAACGAAGGTAGATTTATTGAAATATAGACCGTTGATTTGCATATATATATGTTATTTATGTCTTTCTTTTAAATAGCCTTGATCGAATTAAATTTAAATATTTTACGAAAAAATATTCAAGAATTATTTCTTTTGACTTGATCAAAAGCAAATCAGCAAAATTATCTTCGTGCATTTTCGTTCGTTGTTCCATATAGAAGACATTGAAAAGGTGAACTTTCTAGTCTCGATTTAGATTAGTTTTCTTTTGCTAAATTTCCGACCATTACGCGTATGCATTGAGTTACGAAAAACAAACAAACAGTTGCAGATATATTATCCGGATTCGACGTTGTTGTTCTTGTTTTTGTTGTTTTCTTTTTTTTTTCAGTACATCTTATTCTCGTCTATATATATATATATATATACATTTCTTTTGAATTGCGAATGAATTTATTTTTATATTCTTATTAGAATATTCTAATGTATTGATGTTGTTATTTTTTTTCTGTTATATAAATGAAAAGGATTGAAACCATACTAGGAAATGTTTAAATGAATTTAAATAAATAAAATGACGTCAATCAATCTTGTTTTTTGACCTCAAGATATATCATATCGTCGTTATCGGCTAGGTGAAAGAAAACCATGTTTATAAGCATTTCGTGTGCGTTTCTTTACGAGATTGAATTCTTCGTTTTTTCTTTGCCTGTCCGTTGTCTCTTTCGTTTTTCGATGCGCAATTAGTTGTACGTGTTTGACCTTGAGACAAGATATTATCCAAACATCAAAGTATTCTAATGGATTAGACAATACGTGTTTGACAAGAAACATGTGCTCTGTAATTTTCATATTGATAAAAAAATTCATTAAAAACAAACTCTGAAACACAGAGATTGTATGTGTACGTATCGTTTGTGATGATTTAAATATGAAAAGCTTTTTCTTTCTTTCTTTCTTCAATGCACCGGTTATTCAGTCTATGCGATGTTTGAATTAAATAGAAAGGAAAAGTATGCGCACACATCTTCGATTTCACGTGTGTATACCCAAGTTCATCGAGCACGATCAACATTATTTAGATGAGAATTGTGTCATTACATTAGAATGAAAGTAAATGGGTTGCCCTCGTTGTTTTCTAACATAACAGCTGACATAACGTTTAAGTTAATCTTTTTCTTCTTCTCTTTTCTCTTTCTCTCTCTCTCTCTCTCTTTTTCGCTCTCTGCACACATATATAAAAGCGTAGAAGAAGCAGAAATGCAGTGCATTTTGTAAACACGCCCATAAACTTTTATTTTAATTTTATTTATTTTTCTTCAGATGTGTGCAGAGGTTGATTACTATCCGCATTTACTGATGAACAAGACTTTATTAACAACGCAATACGAACGACGAAGTAGTTGGACACCATCGATTTCGTCGTCATCGACCTCGTCGAATGCCGCAACGTCATGGCTCGAAAGAAAGCTATTTCGACATTTTAAAAGAATTTTTCGACGAAAATCATTATCATTAACATCGGATTCGACAGTGTCAAGTCGACGACCATCGCTCTCAATTAATGAATTATCATCAGAAACCAAAGAAGAAGACGAAGAACAAGAAGAAGAAAAAGAACGAATACCCGAACCGATTACAAATGAAACGAAAATTGAAATCTCTGCTTCGACAACACAAGTTGATTCTCTTTACGATTACGATCGTCTTCTCGCTCGTTGTCTTCAACAATGTGAACACGATCGTATCGAATTAATTCAACGTTGTCAAACGCCAATATCAATTCCACATGCCGATCTTCTTGTTGGTCATTCACGTACAGTTATACTTAATTGGAAATCTTATTTACGTTTATTTCATTTATTACAACGAGATATACATTTATTTCAGCAATATATTAATGAATATTATTCATGTCAAACATCGTTGAATTCACGCGAACAATTAACATTAAATATTCGTACAAATCAAGTTACATTCGACAATATCTTACGTAAATTTCTCGATGACTATGTTACATGTTTAAATTGTCAAACAGCACAAACACATTTAATTAAATCCGATCATATATGGAGAATTGAATGTCAATTGTGTGGTAGTCAACGAACAGTTCAACGTTTACGTTGGAAACATTGTTTAAAATCGTGAAAATCAACTAACAATATAGGTCCGTAATAAGTAACAGTGATATCCGATATCTTATTCTTCTAGTTGTTATTATTATTTTTTTTCCTTCTTCTTCTTCTTCTTCTTTTTTTTTGTGTTTGCTTAATCTAGTCGTTGATGTCTCATTTCGTTTTTGTTTAACATTATTCATTTATTATGTTTACTGACAAATAAACAAATCGAACTTTGTAATAATGAACTATGCTCATATGTTTAGCACTGATAATTTTATCGGACTTGTTTTCTTTATCATTTACCTGTGTTTTTTTTATGAAAAATATCAAACATTATGAAGTACATGAAGAGAAAAGCACTTTAGGGACTCTTGTTATTGATATGCCTTGTTCGTATATATGTGTGTCTCATTTTTTTATATATTTTTATTGAAAGTATATAAATAAAAGACAAAGAAGGAAGAATTTAATTGAAAGACTATTTAAATATCTTCTGTCTTGTTGTTAAAGACAAACTTCAACAGATGTCAGTCGAAAAACCAATGATAAGATTTCTTATTTGTTAGATTCAATCACCATTTATAGACTTGATTCTTGTGTTCTTCGTCTTCGTTTCTATTGAATTTTTTATACGCATTTTCGAGATGTTTCTTCGTTGTTTTCAATCGTTTAATTTTGCACGAAATTTTACACATGTTTCACTATCTCGTTGTGTTTCTCAAACAACTCGTTCGGCAGCTGTGACACGTCCTGTAAAATATACGAGTACTCGACGTGTCAAACCAATTTTACTTAAAAATGATGCTGTATCATCATCATCACCAATGAAATTCTCTGTTATTAAACGCGTGCCAAGAAAGAAACCTGCCTATCAAACAACAATGCAATCAAATCTTCTCGAGAATTCGCATTACAATGTTTGTGCATATGCAACAGCTGATTGGTATGATCTCGATCGTTTAAAACAACATTTTCTTTCATCAACAAAGCCATTTCAATTGATTCCCATCTCAGATATGTTTAATAATGTTGTGTGCATTCAAATATCTGATCAAAATCCATCGTCGAAAATTCGTAGTCAAGTATTTCTGTTCGATGATGGTGCTGTTATATTTTGGAATGTTGAAGATAAATATCAAGAAATGATTTTCAATCAACTCAAACAATTCAGTGACAATCTCTATCCAAAGACATTAGTCGAATCTGAAAAAGAAATTATGAATTTTATTGAAATATCAGCATCAAGTACATTGAATAACGATTTAATTAAAATCAATTGTCAATCGGAAACGGAACTTTTACTTGATAAATATACATTTTCCAATGCTTTAGCATTATCAGTTAAATTAGGTAGGAAAAGAAAGAAAGAAAGAAATATGAAAGCCTTGGAATGATTTTTCTTCGAAGGTATTTGGGAAGCATTGTTAGATGATGAAGTTGAGTTCGTAGCTGACTTAGCCAATCGGCTGAAACAAGGTAAACATATTAAAATCGAACATGGTCTAATGCAACGCAAGAGTGGCGAACTATACTCATTGAAACATGCTGTCAATCTAAGTCATGGTATTAGTTTACATTTTGTCCATCTGTTGCTTATGAATTTCATGAATTTAGATTTTCTCGATACGCCAGATTTTTACTGGTCGAATAGTCGATTAGAAAGGTGAAAGAAACATGTCCTTGTTGTAGTGAATTAACATAATATTTCCATTTGTTTTATTTTTAGTCTTTACAAAAAAGTTTTCAACTATTTCAGTATTGCTAAACGAACGCGTGTACTCAATGAACGATTAAATTTTTCTCTCGAACTTATATCCGTTATTGAAGCGAGTTTAAACGAAAAGAAACACGTCCGTTTAGAATGGATTATAATAACATTAATTTGTGCCGAAGTTTTTTTCAATATAATTGATCATTTAGATTTTATTCGTCCAAAAAAAACTACTGATTGATATTGTTTTTGTTTGTTTTGTTTGTTCCTTTTGTATTCGACAGAAAAGAAGAAAAAATAAATAAACTAATGAACTCAAAATACATTGGCTATTTGATTTCAGACACGCTTGACTGATTATCATTATAAATACGCATTGTAAACGATTGTTTATTTCATTGTTCGTAAAACGAAATGCAAACTATCTGTCCATTACTCATACGTGCATCGTTCATAGGACGAACTTATCATGATTTTCGATTGGAATTTCAATCGCCTGTAGATAATTGTACCAATGATGCTAGTCAAAATCCACTTCTCATACAATTTACTCGTGTTTTAAATGCAACATTGAACGAAACAACGTATGCACTCTACGATCGAACGGACTCGAATGTTGCTCTACCACAACTACAAGTTTTTCATAATGATCATGTCGATTTATGTATACGTTCGGCTGTTGATAGAAATCAAAGTGATCTTGTTTGCCATGAATTTTATATGATAACAATGTTATCATCGAATACAACGTATTGGCCATTATTAATGATATTTGGTTATGTTTTTGTTCTTTTAATAGCCATGTTCGGTTCATTATTATCGAATCTATTTCATAAATTAACTAAAACAATTTTTTCGGGATCAATAACAAAGAAAGTAATTAAACAAAATCAAAATGCACGTTCGTTTATTCCAATAGCTGCTATTCGACAAAATCATCAGAAAAAATTAACTGAAAAAAACGAAATTTTAAATACTATGGACACAATTGCTAAAGAATATCGTCCACGTCGACATATAAATCCATTCATTGTTCGAGCACAAGAACTGCATGGAGAAATCAATCCTATGTATAAATGAAAGACTTTTTTTTTCTTCTTTTTCGTTGTGTTCTCTATCAATGATTGTGAATCTCTTGTGATAAGCAACAAAACATTTCCATCACACCACCACCTGAATAATTTTCGAAATAAAAATTAGACAATCTCTGTAAATTATTTTTCTATTCAATTACCAGTATGTGCACTTAATTCAAAAATTTTCCATTCATTAGATGTAACTTTTGGTATTGCTAGAGCACGAATTAAATCTTCTTTTGTTAATGTTTCTTCAAAAAACGAAAAAATATAGAAATTCATTTGTAAATAAAACAAAATCAATACGAGACAGATCTTGTTTATTTGCTGCAATAACAATCGGAATAGATGAAGATCGTCCTAGCTTATCAGAAAGATTCAGTAGTTCTTCTCTAGCAATAGACAAACGTTCGACGTCATGACAATCAATTACAAATACGACACCTGTCAACATGAGAGTAAAAGACAAAGACGAATATTTTTTGTTGTTATTCTGTTTTACCTTGTACACCGGTTAAATAGAATTTCCAGAGTTCTCGAGTTTTTTGCTCGCCACCAAGATCCCATATGTTCAATGCTATTGGTGCTAATCGTGGATAAATAGTTTCAATTTGATAGACAAATGTTGGTTCCGTTGGTATATAATTGAGAAATGTTGCTTGATTATTTAATTGTAAATCAACGAGATTTTTTAATCGTTGAACTAATGTTGTTTTACCGGCCGAATCTAAGCCGACAACAATGACACGCGCACAAATTTCGTCATAAGGCGAACAAATTTGTCGAATTTTACTCGAAACGACAATACCCATTATTATTTCACATTCAAAAATAAAGTGCGAAGAAGACGAAGAAAAAAAAAGAAGAAATTTATCGATGAATTTTTTTTCTTTTCTTTTCTATATTTGTCAAAAGAAAATGCATACACAGAAGAAAGAGGAAAAAAACTCTTCAAGCAAAACTATCCCGTTTCGAAGGGAAACGACGTTTTGAAGGGAAATATGTTGTCTGATCGATTGATGGCGATGGATGATTCGTATTCGATGCTATGAATATATAGAGATTATTTCCTTTACGTTTATGAGAAAAATAATTCAATTGACATGTTAAAATCGATACAAATGCACGTCGAAATCGTACGTTAAATGCTGTATAAATAATCTATAAAAAAAAAAGAAGAAGAAGAAAGAAAAGAAAATTTATTTCCTTTTCCTTTTCTTTTATTATTTTATTATTCATTGTGTCTTACAGGATTTATATTCGATGAAATGTAGCCTAGCCAACTTGTTAGATTTAATAGAGACGGTTGGACACCACACGATGGACATACGGCTGAGAGAATATTAAGAATCGAAAATGGGAGCCATGCAACAAGAAAAACAAAGAAAACGATGCCAAGTACTTTCATAGCGCGACGTTCACTTGTGGTTTCAGTTCCACCTTTAATTGCATGAACAGCTTTTTTAACAAACGCATTCTGAAGAAATGAACGTTGATGATGATGATGATGAGTCGAGAGGGTTGATATTGATGAAGATGAAGCTCTAAATGAAAGATTAATATTTTCTAGTGTTTATTGTTTCGTGTAAATGAATTGATCAACGAATGAGATTGAAAATCTCGTGAGAATTACAAGCAAGATAAGAACATGCACGAATATATCGACTTACGGCCATTCGAGATGAGTTTGTTTACTGTCAACTTCGAGCATTGTAGGCGAATGTGACACCAATGGACTCGCAATTGCTGTCGAACTATTTTGATCGTGTGATGTTGGAGATTTCACATAGAAATTTGTCGATGATGTTGATGTACGAACTTTTGAACTCGATCGATGTCGTCTCAATCGATCTGATGTCGAACGAGACATCATGCCGAAGTGATCATCGGGATCGGAATAACATTTAGCTGCTTCTTGTTGTAAACGTCGAACTGTTAATGAATAAGTAACAAGCATGAGTATACATGGCACACAAAAGCAAATAATTGAACCATAAATAATAAAATTTTGATTATTCAATACACAAATACGTCGATGTTCTTTATTAATAATTAATATATTATTATTATCAGTAAAGCCAAGTATTAAAATTGTACATGAGATTGCAATGGAAAATGTCCATATCGATAGAATTGTGAGAAAGATTTTCAATTTACTTCGTTCTCGACTATGAAATGGACGAGATATACGAAGAAAACGATCGATTGATAAAACAGTTAGATGCCAAATTGATGTTGTACAAAGAAGAACATCGAGAAATACATAGATATTACAAAATATAATCGGTAATTGCCAAGAACCTAATAAAAAAAAACAAAAAAATATTCAAAGAATATATTTCAAAAAAAAAACAAAACTAGACCATGAAAATCTTTGATTATGGAAAGTGGAAGGACAATAACACTAACAAGACAATCAGCAATTGCCAATGAAAATAAAAACCAATTGGTCATTGTTTGTAAACGTTTATCGAGTGATATCGATGCACATACTAATACATTACCAAGTGTTCCGAAAATGGCTAATATTGAAAGTGACAAGATAGGCCAATTGAACTGATTAGAATTAGATGTCAGAATATCGTCTGTTGAATTCGAGAAATAAGAAAAATTTTCATGAGAAAAAAGATTATAATGAATATTGTCATATGTTGAAACATGTAAATTAGTCATGGATAGTTGTTCATTAATCAATGAAATAAATCTTCAAAAAACACAAGACAAAAAAAGAAAGAAAGCGAGAGAGAGAGAGA
>ERZ778019.834-NODE-834-length-51161-cov-13.441827_pt1 | contig 51161 bp, 45 predicted proteins | sample MGYA00375749_ERZ778019 | MGnify/ENA primary metagenome ERZ778019 (study PRJEB29350, sample SAMN05389821) | bioreactor metagenome | isolation source: Ammonium sulfate bioreactor | place: South Africa: University of Cape Town | collected 2014-03-17 ... | reverse complement strand
CCTAATTTTTAAACTAATGACCGATAGTTTACAAGTGTGAATGATGATGATGATGTCTCTTTTCTTTTTTCCTGTGATTCAGCGCTTGTAAACAAGTTAAAGAACAAAAAAAGAATGATGAATGTATAGACACGAATTTGTATACTACAACAAAGTGACTTCCTTTCCGGAAGAGTGAATAGATGCACATCTGAATATTCTTACGAATGTGTGTTTTGTGTTGTTTAGAAGACAAGACAAGGATTACGAAGCTATTGATGTAGACATGATTGATTTTTTTTTCTTCAGTCGATAGCCGACAAACGTTCATAGTGACAAATGAAACGTCAAATAGTGTTAAACTCACCCGTCATCGACCAGTTTAAGAATCGGATCGAATGATCGACAAACTAGAGAAGCTCTATTAGACAGACACTGTCATCTTAGTAGTCGTATATACTATACATAAACGGATAATAAGTGATTATGCAAAAGACGAATCCAGAAGTCTATTTAATAGAAAAGAAAGACAAAAACGAACGCACATCTATGATGTTCAAGGATACCAGCCGCACGCACTCTCTTCTAATTGCCAGAATAAGTCAATGCCAACAGAATAAGATCTGTCTGTTCAATGATTCTTACCGTCTCATCTTGTGTCTCAATGTTTCTTATTTTGAAAAAGATTTATCTATTCACACAAACAATGTAACCACTATCGCTTATCGCTTGATTAAGAATATATATATATATGATGTCTTGATATAGACACACACATGCACACGCAAATTTGATATTGTCTAGGCGGGGACGATGACGTTCGAATTATTAATTTCAATTTCTCTACATACACGCTCCCACTGGTCAAATTAAAGTTCAGGGACAATATGACACATATGGATATAGATGTACATATTTATATATCCGAAATACATTCGAGATGAATTATTTCATTTTCACACGAGATACATCTTTCACGCCTAAATTAGACATACGTACATAAAAAGCAAACAGCACGCGACACTGACCTTGTGTATTCATGTATTAAGAAGAAAAAAATCTACCTTAGCCTATTCTTGCTTCGTTCATCGAACCGTTCATTATGAATAGAGACAGAAAAACAAAATTTAAATGATAAACTATGTTTATCGTAATAAACACGCCCTATAAAACAATTAAAGACCGATTTGATTCCAATTATAAATGGCTACTCTATTTAGTTGGTCAGTCGCACCGCCCTTTTCTCTCTCTCTCTCTTGCTTTCTTTTTACAGAGACGGATCATTATTTTCGACTTGACTAATGTTCATACGCGTGCACTTTCGGATGACAAAATCCGTATGTGCCCGCGTATAAACTGACGAATATCATAATAATGAGCGACGGCAATTGTTGAGTCGGAGTTCAAATAAGCAGAAGGAAACGAAGAAGAAAAGAAATTGATGATAATGATGATGATGCGATGAGTTAGTCAGTAAGCGCGACTTCCGGTTGAATGGTCCGGTTAGATCTGATAACATGCGTCTACGTTGACATGAATACAGGAGAAAAAAACACACACACAATAACGAAAAGATTCTCTTAGACCGTAAACATTAATACGATATAAAAATGACCCGAGGACATTGTTTGATCTTGACCTGATTATCAGTCTATCTGATCTTTTCTTTTGTTGTTTTTTATTTTTTCTTCTACTAACTAAAACAAACAAACTCTAATAGATTCAACAAGTATTCTACGCATTTTAAATCATGCTGTTTCATCTTACAAATATATCAAATAGACATCTATCATTGTCAATAGAATAAAGACTTCTAACGAGTATTGATACTACCGGTGTGAGCAGAGATTTGATAGACAGCAGCTGACGGCTGCTAATAAAAAGCGATCGCATGTTGTTTTTCAGAGCTTGATAAAACGATACGCTCATAATCATAAGTCAATTTAAAAAAAAAAGGAGAACTGCATCAGATAAAAAGAAAAATCTTACTTACATACTATCATCACATCATATAAATGGCTTCTGACGGAAACATCCCGTTCCTCCCTTTGCTTCTCTCTCTCTCTTTTATGCTTGCATTTTCCCTCGACTATTAGTTTTTTCTTATAAGATTATGCAGTGAGTTTGAAACAAATGCAGCTGCCGGTAGCGGATGTTAAAGAAAGGACAAGAACAAGCAAGAATGTAAAAGACATAGAGAATGAATAAAAAAAGTGGCTGGTTCTGACTCGTTTATTAATTTGACATTGAATTATCTACTACATTTCACTTGTATGTGTGTGTGTGTGTGTGGACTATGTCGTCAATGGAACAGAGACAACGTGCGGAAAAGACAATGAAACTACAAGGACGATGAAGGCGATCGGCTAATCTCGTTGTATGAACGAGCGACAATTACTCTCTCTCTCCCTGCTTTATAGAATTTGAATGACGTGTGTCTCATTTGAAATTTTTGTTTCTCTCTGTCTCTCTTTCTTTCTCCCTCCCTTCTTCCTTTTTTTTCATTAATAATTATTCTCATATGTATATATATACATATTCGAGCAGGTACTACAACGTTTTCGAGTGTACGAAACAGACATCAGCTATGAAGGTCAAACGAATAGGGACGCAGCAGGACTCTAACCTTTTGGGTCAGCGCGTCGTTTGTCAATAGACGTATGTATATACGCACAGATTGTATATTGACTTTGAATCGCTATATGAAGTAGAGTACAAATTGGAGTGGACACAGTAAACGAAGAAAGAAAAGAGAAGCAATTGAACGAAAAACAAATTTGATGAAGCTGGTTATTCGCATTGTTATTATGTGAAGCTCATTCACGTTTAAACAAGGTCACTGAAATGAAAAAATAAAAATAAACGTGACGTAGAAGCCAACTACCGTTGTCTTTCATCAAAAAGTAAAGAAGCACAAAAAGAAATGCGCAAGTCTAAGTCAACATGAGAGAAGAAAACATAATCATTAGTAACATGAGAAGATTACGATTACTATAATTTGTATTTCGACGAAGAATTGTCTACGACTATCTGTCTATCGGATGGTACCGAAATACAAATGTATATGTACAGGTGACGCACATCATACAATTTTGCTCATAGAAATATTAGATGAACAGATTGCTTTTCAGTTAGTTTTTTTTTGTCAAACAAATTGATCATCGAAGAATGAGCGAGTTAGTTAGTTAGTCGGTGCGTCCGAGTGAGTTGTTCCGGTTGGTTGAGAGCTACTATAAATACAGAGGTATGATTAGTATAAAGGAAGAATTAATGCCGTAGTTCATGTCTGACGTATTGTTCTTTCTTTATGAAGAGAAATGGTGATGAAGCAAAAAGGAAATGACTAGCCTACACTGACTTCGTTGTATGTTCCATATCCGTTATGCTTGTCGATTGACAATAGAGAAACTGGACTAGTTACTACGAGTGATGAGTGACATGACATGTTCCGTAGACGCATAATTTATTAACGGGATATTTCATTTAAGATGTCATTGTGTACATATTATCATTTATCATAATTTGATTTCGACTAATAAAAACAAAATCTCTGCTGTTCGATAATTGATATTGATAGGAAAATATTGATCTTTCGCTGATTTTTCAACAGACTGACTAGTGAATATTTACTCGATGTCAATAGAAAAGAAGAAAAAAAAGAGACATTGCCTTTCTCAGGACAAACGTGATGAATAGAAATAATGATCAGTAAATGTCGATTGTACGACCGAACTTACGGACATATGACCTCGAATGAAAAAACGGATAGATATACATAAGGGATAACAAGCTATCTGAAAAGAGGCTTCCGGTGATTTTCTTATGAATTCTATCCTATCTATATTCAATGTTATTCATCATCCTCTTCTTTTCTCAATTCAGTTCCGCTCGACGAACTCAATTAGAAGCGTGCATTGCACATCACTAATGGTCATCATTTGCTTTTCGAGAGTCTCTCTCCCTCACCACTCGACTGTGTCGGCTATCAGTCAAGCAAGGCTAAGTGGTCAATATTCTCTTTTTCTCTCTTCCTTTTGCTGTACTTTGTAATTTCCTTTTCTTCTATCCTCGATTTAGAACTAGTGCCAACATTCCTTAATCGTGCACTCGCACTCTCCGATCGTATATAACCTTCACGGTGGATTTTTCTTCTTCTATTTTTAAATTACATTGACTTTTACTCTTACAAAAAAAAACATATGTCAACATAAATGCCTGCACAATTCTCACCTTTTCTTCTTCTTTCTTCTCTCGGGATATAATGAAATATTCATAAATAAAATTCAAAAGTTTGTCTTTTCTTGACTATTCAATCGATCTCATGGGAAAATAAGTATCATTCATTCACATGTGTCTTACCTTTATTATTGTTTTAATAGACGATAGTTAGAATAACATAACACAAGGAATGATGATCAGACACGCCGCCCAAACTAGCATAGTTCAACTATCATAACGACGACGACTATGTCTTCTATTTCTACTCGTAAGACTAATATCTATTTGTCCAGATATCCATTACTCTTCCTTGTTGTTCGACCACTGTGCGTTCACTATCATAACTCTGACATTTTCTCTGTTCTTCTAGCACTGTAGGCGAGTGAAAGAAAAAGAAGCGCGACTTTAATGAATTCTTCTTTTTCTCGCTTTCTCTCTCCTCTGTCCAGTACACACAAATTCTCATTTCCTGTTGACTGTGAGAAAGAAAGAAGAAATGAATAGAGAGACTGACTACTTCATCGTTCTCTATCCTATAATACAGAAATAATAAAAAGCAAAAGCATTATCATCAATAGAAACGGTGATGAGCGAAGAGTGTCATAATCTAATAGAAGCAAGGGGAACAACACCAAAGTGATTACCGTTAATCGATCAAACTCAGAAACAGAAGTCGACAACACGAATCTTCGTCTAGCTTAATAACATCACGTCGTACAGATAACTCTCTCTCTCTCTCGTTTAGGAAAATGATGTAATGAGAATCGATGATGTCTCTATATATATATAAAACTAGTTAGTCGCCGTCGTTATATCTTAGTTAAAAGAATATAAAAAAAAATTACAAGGTAACGGAAAAAGATTCCGTCTTCATTGACAATCTTTTGTTCGGGCGTTTTTCTTCTAAGTCAAATAAAAACCTATTAACTATGCGGCAAAGTCGTTGTTTGCGCCTGTGACATTAATCTCATCAACATAATCATAAATTAAAATGATGAACAAGAACAAAGAACATCAACTAACTTTGCTCATCGACCTAGCAAATCTGATGTTCAAGTGTAGAAATAAAGCAATGAATCATGATATTTATCATCTTGATTTCTTCGTTCTTTACGTAATAGACATACATACATACGTACATCGACTACCAATAACCTTTAGGTGTGATGATTTGTTGGCAATGTTGTGTTATTTAGATATGAATAAAGAAATTAATCGTTCAAATCGATCTAATTGTACTAAAATAATAATAATAATACTGAAGATATGTCTTCTTCTTATTTTTATTAGCTTACCAAATGATTCTGCCGGAATGTGAATTGTAAAAGGAGAAGAAGAAGAAGAGGGGAGAAAAGAAATTGACTGACCAATGTTGAGTATTATCGTATGACGATGTAATCAGCGAGATGAGTGTAATAGAACAAGTGCAACAGAGGGAGAACGACGAACATTCTCTTACTATGAAAAACTGAATTATTGATATGTGTTGACCGGTCTATAATTTTCTTTTTTTTCTAAAGACATAATGACAAAATAATTTCTTAATGTGATGATCGAGTGTTCTCTTGAGATTCGTCAAAGACTTCGAGTTATTTTAAACTGTAATAAAAAACCCGAAGAAATCAAACAGTTCATATACGTATCTCTCTTATGGGCTTTCTCGTTTATTCAAAATCAAGGCGAATAACTAGTCAATATCGGATTTATTCTCACGAGTATAAGATGAAGAACTATTACACCAAATTCTTTCTCTTTTTTTTTATAATATTTATCTCTCCTTCAAGAAACCCGTTAAATAACATGCACATTCGACATAAAATATAACTAAACATAACAAAATCTAAGAAGTTCTATACATGTCAAGGTTTTCTTCTTCTTCGTCTCGTATGTAAATCTTCTTAAATACACATAAATGACGTGAAAGATCATCATCTAAGAAAGTGTTTATATTTGACTTGAATGTGAAAAGTCTCGAGCAATATCGATCGTTTGTGATCAAACGGCATTCGCCGGCTGACAACGCGCTCTTTTTGCATAATAAGATCTACCCCATGTAATAGCTTATCCACTAATTACCGGTTATCTGTGTAACTATTAGAATCATTTGTGCTTCACTTCATCTCGATCACATGCTGAATTAGATTCGAATATAACTTACGACTGCTTATTATACATTTAACAACGATTACATAAGTTTTGTTTTTTATTGTTCAATCATCATCATCATCATCATCGGCTTACATTCATCGTGCCATCGAGCTTCATTTTCTATGCAAGAAAAGGAAAAGTGAGCGCGGACAGTGACAGTTTTTATTACGATTATAATAATTAAACAGATCAACGTTTCGTCTTTCTCTCGAGTATACAATCGAAGATATTATCAGCATAGCTTATTTCAAATTCATTTGATACATGACTTACATAAGTGTGTTCAATTGATGTCGTTGTTCAACAGAAAAAAAAAACGAAGTAACACAATGATGAGAAGAGAAAAAAAGAAAACCTATTAAAATTATAAGTTATATATCTATACAATCGAGAAAAAAAAACTGATTTCGACATGTCTCAAGAACACACTTTTGTATTGGTGAAAAAAAATTCATATTCGATCAAGAGAATATGAGCCGTAATAAAGATAAGGATTGAAATCGATTGATTATAGTTTTTTTTTGAACAAGCAATAGATGTATTGAACATTTATGACGTCGGACAACGATCGACGACGTCAAGGGTACTTTCTCGTTGACAAAAAGACACAAGGTGTATATACAAATAACGAACTTCCTTGAGGGCACTTCGAATTGATTGATTGCATGAATACACAAGGGAAACAAACAGTTGACGATCACAAGTGTTTTTTACCTTTCGTCTCGATGGAAATTTTAATTACTTTTCTTCGAGATGTCAAATTTGATCGGATCGTTCATCGGCGAGATAAAATCTAATCTTTCGACATGTTTTCTCGACAGATTGATGAACACAAAGATAAATGTGAATTCTCGGACAAATCCCCTCAATCACATAATTAAATTTAATAGAAAAAAAAAGACAAATAATTAGTCTAAGATCAACTCTAAACAACTAGACAGAAGTTTATTTCAATTTTCTCGCAGCTATTTCACACGGTGATAGTCCTTGTTGTTTCAATTTTTCTTCTTCTTCTTTTTCGTGATGATCTTTTTCATCATCTTCACAATGTCGAATCAATCGTGTATTATCAAATAACATATATGGTTTGACAACCAAACCTAACAAACAAATAATTCGAGATAAATAGATAAAAAAAATAATAAACATACGATATGTATTCTCTCCGGTTTGAACTGTTTGTAATACTTCACGGCGAAGGTAACTATCTGTATCTTTTGCTGCTCGAATTAACTAAGAAAAAAACAAAAAGATACTATTGATTTGAATGTCAAACGATGAATAACATACTTCTCTGATCGTTTTTTCGTCAGTTACATTTTTATAATGAGCGAAATTTTCTCGAATGCCTTGTGTCATACCTAGACAAGAATTTTAATGCAAAAGACATAGCTCGATTGGAGAAATTCACTCACTAGCTATTCGTGCTGGATCATTTTGAAAAACAGCTTGAGTCGTATGGAGTAATTTCTTATAATGTTTCAAGACTTGAGAACGAAGAGACGAACCCATTCTTAATTTAGTTCTTTCTAGTTTTTTTTTCTTCTCTATAGAACAAAACAAAAACAAAAAAGAAAATAACCAGTCACTGGTTTCAGTCTCATTGTTGCCGTTTTATATCTATTCATAAATGAACAAAACAAAATAGACCGTATAACATGTAAAATAAATGAAAACAACAACAACGAAAAGAGAAAAGAATGATCATAGTAATAGTAATGATAACTGTTCTTGTTTGTTTGGAAATAAAAGGATCAATTGAATTGATGCTTTTCTATTTCTTCTTCGGAGCAGCAGCAGCCTTGGCGTCTTCAACTTGTGCTGGTCGAACGAACGGAATTAATTCCGAATATTCTAAAAATTTAAACAAAAAATGTCGTTTCAATTGAACAAAACACACAATTGCTTACTCTTCGGCATAAGTGGCTTAAGTACTTCGGGTACACGAATACCTTCTTCCGTTTGATAATTTTCAAGAATAGCGCAAATTGTACGTGTTGTTGCACACATTGTTGCATTTAACATGTGAACATATTCAGCTGATTCGTTATTTTTCTTTGTTTCACCATAACGAATCTTTAAACGTCGTGATTGATAATCGAGACAGTTTGAGCAAGAGACAAGTTCACGGAATTTACCCGAGCCTGGAAACCAAGCCTCTAAATCGAATTTCTTCGATGCAGCATTATTCAATTCACCTATTCAACGAAAATCAAATTCCTTTTCTCGTTTTCATTTGACTTTTCAACAAACCAGAAACAATGTTAACAATACGATAGGGAATGCCCAATTGTTTGTTAAATTCTTCAGCATTACCAATCATCGTTTCGAACATTTCCCATGATTTATTATCACGTGGAGATGTAATACAGAATTGTTCGATTTTTTCGAATTGATGTACACGGAAAATGCCACGTGTATCACGACCATGAGAGCCAGCTTCTTGTCGAAAACAAGTTGAAATACCACCATAACGAATGGGTAAAACACCTTCAGGAATCCATTCATCTCTATTTCACAAAAAAAAATGAATCATTCTGTCGTTTTTCTTTCTCGATCTCGTACCGATGAAAAGCAGCGATAGCTTGTTCGGATGTTGCGATTAAATATTTTTCTTCGTCACTTGATTCATCGGGTTTATCGTTTTTGCAGACGACTTTGTAGAGTTCTTCGTCGAATTGACTTAATTGAGCAACTTCTTGCATGACTTCTTTTCGCATAAAAAATGGCGTATAGAGAATTTCGAAATCTTTGTCATTTAAAATTCGTAATGCTAATTGAATAATAGCTTGTTCAAGAAAGACAGCAGGTCCCTGAAAAAACATTCAAATCAATTTCAATTCGACAATTTCGAATGCACATACTTTCATAAAATAACCTCGAGAACCAGCAACTAGAGCTCCACGTTCGCCATCATAACCATCGATCATGTACATTAAATCAAAATGCGAGTATTTCTTTCGTGTTTCAACATCTCCGAAGGTTCGTTCAGTGACGTTGTTATCTTCATTGTCACTAACAGGTACTGATTCATGAACAAGATTACCAATTTCGTGCAAAGTCGAATTACGTTCGTTTTCAATTCGAACGAGATTTTCTTTTGTTCGTTCGATTTCAGTGTCGATTAAAACACTAACACGTTTGATTTGTGTAACGGTTAGTTTTGTCAATGTTTCGCCAGTGATTTTTGTGAAATCGATTTCGAAATCATTGGGAAGTTGTTCGGAATCACCTTCGTTTTCTTTGGCTTTCTTTTTCTCGCCAATTGTTTTACCACAAAGATTTTTGACTTTATTCCATTGATCAGCTTGATAACGAACAGTTCGCCATTGACTATCGAGTTCGATGACTTTATCAACACGTTCAGTGCCTTTGTAACGTTTCGTTTGAGAGTCATAGACGACTTTAGGAGTTTGTCGAAGTAATTCAATATCGAGAACCATTCTTGAAAATTGATTTCTTATCTACAAAGTAAAAAGGAAATAACAACGCGACTATTTACGTATGTGAATAAATCGTATTGCATCAGATTTCGTCAGCCTTGACGAATCATTGTCGGAGAAAACAAATAAGTATGTAAACCAGGTCGATATGAGGATAAACGTACGAAATACAAATCATTATCAACCCACGTCAACACAATCCATCCATGTAGTATGTTTTTCTTCTCTCGAAAGCAAATGGATGTCGGCAGTATTGTTTTTCTGTGTCCTTCTCTTTCTCGTCTAGATGTCGTTATAAATCAGATAGGCCTCTATTTATTTTACTTTTCACACACACAAAAAAAAACTTTTTTTAAGAAGATTGTTTGACAACAGTTCGTACGAGTTTGTTACTAAAGACGAATTCCTTGATTTTGTTAGCTAAATAATAAAATGGTAATAAACTAGTAACATATTGAATCCATGTCCAACGAAATTCTTTCCAAAAATTTGGAACATAACGAATCGCTTGCGAACCAACATTAACAACAACTTTTATTGTTAATGCCGATGAAGGTGGCGATGACGATGGTGACCATTGAACATATTCAGTTTCAAATGATGTAAAATAATTACGCGATAGATAATCATTGTAAATTCGATTGAGTGATGGTGTTGCTTGTATATTCGTATAGTTAATAACTGATCCTTGAAGAGTGGAGATATTTTGATAGGTTAAAATCGGATCTCGTTGATGGAAACGTAATTGTCCAAAGATAGTCACTGATTTGTAATTCGATATGGCTGATGGTGCAGAAAGTAAAATGCGTCCGAGTGTTTCCATATCGGCTGTAGGATATCGATTTAATGTATATCGAAAAAAGAGCCAAAGTTCTAAGTTTTTCTTTAGAGTCAACGCTGAATCTATCGATTGTTCGATGCTAAGTGTTTGCTGATCAATAACTCCATCATTGTTAACATCTCGTGGAATACTCGTACTCAATGAACTAGGTAAATAATAGTCTGTAAAGTAACTGTTTAAAAGTGGATCTGATGATGAGAAAATTGGTGTTGTTGTTGTTCCTTCGATAATCACATTGTATCGTCGAAGAAAAACGACATTCGGTTGTTCATGATAAGTTAATTCTTTATAATAAAATCCACTAGTAAAATAACTTGTAAATAATGGCGGTAGAAAAGTTAGAATTAAACAAATGATTTGAAATACAATCGCTGTTGAACATGGATGAGCAAAATAACGAATTCGATGCTCTTGAGAATAGATTTTATACAAAACCATAATAGTATAATGTCAAGAATGTTTGATTCAATTCTTATCATCCAACATTGTCAATGAGCATTTGCACTGATCCCTAAGCCGTTGCCTCTATTAATAATGGTTACATACATCTGATGAATGACAGATGGCGCGTCAATTTCTTAGAGAATTCCTCCTCGAGGAGAAACTGATAATCAGTAGTAGCACAATTTTACATATAAAGCTTCGTCAAATATTGATCTTATTCTTCTTTATGAGATCATTTCTATGTAAACGATATTGAAAAAGAATATTCTCTCGAATTGCTTTGTAAGAAATTCATTAGCACGAAATGGTGATAGATTTCGTAATATTTCATTTATTCTTTTAAATTAGAAAATGAAATGATTGTCGAAGTCTTTTTTTATTTTATCAATATACGATCAAAGAGCTGTGAAAAAAAAATTTAAAAAGTTTAACAGGTTCTACCCAGATTTGAACTGGGGTCGCTGGATTCAAAGTCCAAAGTGCTAACCGCTACACCATAGAACCACGGCTATCTGTATATTTTTCTTTCTAATAACATGCTCTTCTTCATTCTACAAGAGATCTACTAAACGTCATTTGAACATGTTGATTTCCGTCAATATCTTCAACAAGCTCGTATTTACATTTCATTCTACATATGATTTATTTCGTTCTATTTTCTTTCCTTTTCTCTCTGTTATCTATAATTAGTTTGGCTGTCATCAACAATGATCTTCGAGATAATTTACAAACACATTTGGTGTCTCATAAACACCGTGAACCGTAGAAAATCTTCTGGCTGTCTTTTAGTGTGAGAAAAGGTGTGTTAGTAAAGTGTCATTTGATCTGTTGTGTATATTAATCATACGTATATGCCGATTGACTACTGCCCACGCAGTACTGCTGCTGTGCTAATCTCAGCCAAAGAAACAGCTCGAGTTATTTCAGGGTGCAATGAAAGAATAAACAGCAACAGCAATCGACTTGTTTGCGTATATCTTAGAACAGTAACGAAGAAGAGAGAAGAAGAAAAAAAAAGGGAAAACCACCCACTCAAAAAGGAAGATAGATAGATATCAACCATTTTCTCGTTTGGATTCATTCTATTCCGTCTTGTTGTGTCAGTGCTGATTTGCGTATTTCTTCTTCTTGTTGTTGGTTCTCTTACTCAAAATTCTTCGCTGATTAACTATGGCAGCTAATCGTCCGTTATCGAAAACATTTTGTGAAGTTTGCGGTCAAGTTTTCACGCCGAGAGATGCGATGCAAACGTATCAAAATCGATATTTTCATCCTCACTGTTTTTGCTGTGCAAGTTGCGGCAATTCAATAGCTGGCAAACCGTTCTATCCCAAGCCGAATAATCAATTTCAATGCGAAAATTGCAATAATGCACTCGCACCTGTGTATGAAAAAAACAACAACAAAGAGTCTATTTAATAATCTTTTTTTTTTGTTCTAGTTGTTGTATTTGTAATCAAAAGATTCAATCGGGTACAAAAGCAAAACGATTTCAAGAACGACATTATCACAGCGACTGTTTTCGGTACGAATTCTTTGTTTTAATTCCCAAGAGTCAACTAATTCTTTCTATTTTTCAGTTGTTGTAAATGTAGCGCAGTTATTCCTGATGGTAAATTACATTTAGACTCGTGGTTTTTTCCTCTACTGACGATTGATTTTCTAGGTCACAATTTTGTCGATATGTTAGACGGTCGTTTTCAATGTTTAACCTGTTCGAAACATGTTGTCGGAACTTATCACGGCAAAGAACATGCTCCTCATATCGAGAATAGCTTCGGCGAAATCGTTCTTGTGCAATGTGATCAAGCTGGCCGTGTGCCACTCTGCGACAAATGTTCTCGACCGGTTACAGGCGATGAAGAAGCCTTCAAACATGACACACGATACTATCATGTCGAATGTGCACGATGCAATCGATGTCGAAAGAAACTCTTCAAAATTCCGTGCAGAAAACTCGGCTCAGCTCTCGGTAAGATCAATTTATTTTCCTTCGAAATTGAAATCAAATAAGAATTTTAACTTTTTGTTTAGTTTGTCATACATGCTCATAAATCAATATTATTCCTCTGATTTTCCTAGACAAATATATGTTACTCAAACCCTCTCAAATATAACGAACGCACGTCCCTTCTCATATTTTAATCGAAACAAAAAAAAGATAATAAAAAAATCAATTCATTTCATTAACTTTTCAGTTGCGAATGTGTTGTTGGCGGTGCACGTAAGGGTATTAGTGATGGTTTTTTAGTTTTTTGATTGTCGACACGATGAATTCGTCGTTGTACTCGATGTTTAATCATTTCTTTGCTAAGTTCGACTTGTTGAAGCCAAGATTTTCGTTTGAAAAAGGTTGCTTCTTCTAAACAATTGACTGCTGTCGATCGGATCGTTGCACTTGCGTATCGTTCGTACGGTTGAAATGTCGACTGTCGAATTTGCAAGTCAACTCGAGATTTAATCGGTCCATTACGAAGATAATTCGAATGTTCTGGCAGAGGAATATAGGAGTCAACATCGAGCATAGCATCGCGTTCGATTGGCATTGAATTTTCATTGGATTGTGTCGAAATAACCGATGATTGTTTATCTTGTTGTGTTGATTGTTCGAGTTCGGTGAGCAATTGACGTTTTTTTGTTGTTTGATTTTGTTCGGTTTCGCGTGCTAAACGATTTGATGAGATTAAATAAGCATCAACAGATGACATCACCGGTTGAAATCCAGTTGATTGTTGTGGTGAGAGAGTAGGTTCGTTTTTTTGGACGATCGCTGTTGGAATGATTGGTAAAGGTTTTCGTTTGGTTTTCGTTTTCGTTTTTCGAGGACTTTCAATTGATTGAATTGGACTGATGAGTTCTAATGAAACTAAATGATCGTTTGCTTTTAAATCAAGTGGCGAAAGACTTGAAAGAATTTGACTATTCGAAAGATCAGATACTGTTGATAGACCTTCGAAAAATTGTATCGTGGAATTGGAAAGTTTATGATCGTCAGTTGCGAGAAGCTGCCGACGTGCTTGAAGATTACTAGCAGCGATTTGTTTGGCACGTTGTCGTTCGTCTAAAGCTAATTGTTTGATAGCTGCTTTCGTTCGAATGATTTTCTCTCGTTCTTCATCGGAATAGCCAACATAACGATGAGATTTTTCGTTGGTTGTCTTTTGCAATTGTTCAGCTGGTACGTCGAATGTATTGTTGAATCCATCGATGAGAACTTTATAACCAAGTAGACCATTGTTTGGATAGATACGCTTGGCTTGTGTCGTATGAAAATGACCACCGTATTTCTTCCAAACTCGTTCTCGAGCACGTTCATGCCAACTGTTTGAAACAAAGCACAGAATACAAAATAGAAGAATCTATTTCTATTGATTTACCTGATTATTCGACAATAGACTGGCAAGGACACATTGACATGATGTGCACCTGTTCGATGTACAGTACTATTCGCTGCTGTCGATGTCAAAAGACTCGATACGTATGCACCATTAGCATTCAATGGAATTTTTAATTGAAATTGTTTGTCATGAAGATAAAAATAGATTTCACTGAAACATTGTTTTTCTTCTTTGCTTTTCGTATTTGCCATGCAACGAAGTGCAATTTGAAATGGTAAATAATCTGTTATCGGATCTGGACATTGCGTACACAGGATCGAATTTCGAACAAATAAATCGACCATTTTCACATGTCCACGTTCGATAGCAATATGAATCGGACATTTAAGTGAATCCGGAAGAACCGTTGCCGCAGCTTCGAATGACCATTGACGAGACGGATGTTCGCCAACAGGTCGATCGCTTCGTGCACCATGTTGCATGACAGAATGTGCTAATTCCATATGACCATAAAAAGCAGCGATATGTAACGCAACTTGCGTTTGATAATGCCGAGTCAGATCATCGTGTGAATACTGTTCAACATAACCTCGAATACATGAACAAAGAAATTTCTCGTAACCATTCCAAACTTTAAGAAAAATATGATCGTGAATTTTAATATCATAATTGATTAATTTCATTTGATCATAAAATCGTTGTTTACCATCGTAACTCTCCAAACAGAAAACACTCAATGGCAAACCTAATCGATCGGCAATTTTCTTTCTTATCGAACCGATTGTCGATTCAATTGTAATCGATGTATCGAATAATTTCAAAAGTTGTTTATTAAATCCACAATGAATGTACAATTCAGCTGCTTTTTGTTCTCGATAGATACATCGAATGATGGCACCCGATGGAATACCGAGATCAGTTAAGGACCATTTGGGTTTTAAATCAAAACCATTGTAACTAAGAACGATCGATGCTTCGGATCGTGCGTCATTTTCATTTTTAAGACCGAATTCTTCGCGAACTAATCGAAGAACATCTTCGACACGAATATTTTCCGGTACATCGATTAATCGAATCGACTTCGTTGGAGGATAGAAAATAAAGTACCGCATTCGTGTAAGAAATCTTTCTTGTGCCTATATAAAAAAGAAAACAACTCGTGTTTTTTATCCTACTGAGAAATTAATTGAGATATCTCGGTAGATTCAATTTGAATTTTTTTAGTTTTCGTCTATTGATGCATGTGCTGTTTTTTTAGTAATTATTTTTCTCTAAGTACGTGTGTTGATAAAGATACTTGAGATATAGTTAACAACGAAAAAAAGAACACTGAGAGAACGACACAAAAAAAAAGAATTTTACTAATCGGGTTAAAATCTTAATGTCATTTTTCTTACTAATTCACTTACCTTGATAGCCATAACAAACCAACAAAAAAGAAAATTGTTACTACGTTTGTTTTTAAGTGTTCATTTTGATGTATTTCTAACCAATCGATGAATGATGAAAGATCAACATTTGACGATCTACCGAAGAAAACTAAAACATGACTTGTTTGAGAACAAAAAATATTTGCAGAGATATGATTTACGTTGTTGAATATGAAATTATTCAGAAAAGAAAAGATTCTTTTTTTTCTCTAATTAGAAATTATTTAATACAAAACTATTGTGTTGAATATTATGCTTTTTTTTATCTTTTTGAAACTACTCTCGGATATTAATAAAAAAAAATGTGTTTTCTTCCTTTTCTATTTGCTCAAACTGGTCGCAATTTAACAATTGTTGAATGACAAAACATTTTGAAGTTGATTTTACTAACATGTCGACGTTAGTTAGCTTTCAAGGATATCTAACGCGTTACGGTATGACAACGTATTTAATTCTCGGTAATTTCGGTAATCTATTCAATATAATGATTTTCTGTCAATTGAGTCATCGAAAAAATTCGTGTTCACTCTATTTACTGATGGCGTCGATTATGAATATATTTACTCTTAATTTTGGTATTATACCAACGTTATATTCATTGGATTATCCGAATCCTGAATTAACATCGATTGTTTTTTGTAAATTAAGATTATATCTTCTTCATTCATCGTTAATGATCAGTCGATCGATGATTGTACTCGCTTGTATCGATCGTTTTGCTGTTTCATCTTGTTCGAAATATTTACATCGATTCGGTCGACCGAAAATCGCAATTTATTTGATTATTTTTTTCACTTGTTTCTGGCCAATTAGTGCCTCACATATTCTCGTTCTATTAACGATTAAATTTCAACGTTGTACTGCTTTCGGCAAGTACAGTCTTATCTATAGCATCTATTCGTTTTTGGTTGCTGGTGTTCTACCTCCAACATTAATGATTATATTCGGTTGTTTAACAATTCGAAATCTTCGACATATACATGCTCGTATTCGTCCGAATATTATTCGTTTCGATCATAATCATCGAAAAGATTACTATCTAACTGTAATGTTAATTTGTGAAGTTTGTATTTATTTTATTTCGACATTACCCTATCCGATTCAAACATTATATTTAACTGTAACAAGAAATACCGTGAAAACAGTAGATCGTCTAGAAATCGAAGGATTTCTAACTTTTCTTGCATATTCATTTTTGATTTATATTAATAGTGCATCAACATTTTATATTTATTTGTGTACATCGAGTGCATTTCGTCGGCAATGTCGACGATTACTGAAGCGGTACTGGAAACGAATAATCTGCTCTACAAATGAAAGACAAACTCTTGAATATAGATATTCACCTTCGCGACGACAACAACATACAACATTTGTTTAGTTATCTTATTTATTCGTCAATTAATCAATTAGATTTTGAAGAAAAACATGTTCTTTTCAATTGCAACAGCTTGATTGCCAAATATATCTATACAAACGAAATATAATATAACCATGAATAAATCCACCGATAGGACCGATAATATAGATCCAACAATAGCTATCATATCTATTCGTGAAAACAGCAGGGCCTAACCAACGCCATGGATTCAATGCTGAACCATCACGACCAGCAGCAAGCAAGAAACACGAGAGAACCGTCAAACCAATAGGAAATGCTGCTTCTTTTTGTGTGTTAAATGATGTTGTGAAATTAATAACAAATGAAAGAATAGTTGTACAAATAAATTCAAGAAGAAATCCTTGATAATCTTTAGTATCGCTGCTAAGACAAGGTATACCTAACTCTGTGTTTGTTCCATAAATTGCACAAAGTAAAGCACCAGCTATCATCGTGCCAATACCTTGAGCAGATAAATAAGCAATTGCCTCGATTAAACCTAATTTCCGATCAATAAGTGCGACAATAATTGGTCCGGCATTGAAATGTGCGCCTGAAACATCACCAAATACATAAATAAGCCACATGGCTGTAAGAGCATGAGCTACGGATACAGGTAGAACATCAAATTGAGGTTGATGTTGAGTCGCAACACCTGCACCGAAGAAAACGAATAAACAAGTGCCAATCATTTCACATATAAGTCGAGTAGATAATGGTGCTGGTTTAGGAAATGCATCGACTCGGCTAAGTAACGGTTGTGTTGGTAAATCATTCGTAGTGTATGTATCGTATCGATTGATTGAATCCTCGTATTGAGACATTCGTTTTTTCATCAACAACAAAAAAGTGCAAATGTTGTTACATCTCGTTTGAATAAATAGATTAAATATATATCTGCATTTCGTTTTCAGTTATCTATCATGATGACTTGAGGCTTTCCTGAGATAACACATTTTTTTTCTTTTTTGTATGTTTGTTATCTATTTGAAACGAAAGTTTCTTAGTTGAATTTGAAAACTTCAATAAAAAGGATTGAGATTTCGTTTCGAAATGGAAAAAAAAGAAACATCGAACTTTTATGATGTTTTATTTTCGAGAATATAAATCTGTCTGTCAATGTCAAGATACTTTTATTACGCACTGACAAAAATTTATTTTGATATTTGATACGCATTTCGATTATCATTTTTCTTCTTCGTTTCTCTTTGTTTTCATATAAATACTCTTAAAACGAATAGTTGTCTATCTAAATAACCGTAGAATGTCAGCCGAAAAGTCGATCGGTATATTTGAAATTTACGATGATTCATTTCGTCGTTTAATTTCCACGACAGCAACACTTCAACGTTTGCATACCGGTTTAATTTGGTCCGAAGGTCCCGCTTATTTCCCTGCTCAACGTTCGTTGATATTTTCCGATGTACCCGGTAATATTCTTCTTCGTTACGATGAATGCAATGGACAGACAAGTATATTTCGTTCGCCATCGAACAATGGCAATGGAAATACAGTCGATCGACAAGGTCGTTTGATAACGTGCGAACAGCAAACAAGACGTGTCACACGAACTGAACACGATGGCACGATCACTGTTCTAATCGATCGAGCTGAGAATAACAAACGGTTCAATAGTCCGAATGATGTCGTCGTTCGATCGGATGATTCGATTTGGTTTACTGATCCAACCTATGGCATCGATTCGGACTACGAAGGCGATCGAGGCGAAAGTGAAATCGGAGGAAATTTTGTTTACTGTCTCAAAGATGGACAATTACATGTCGTAGCACGTGATTTCGAGCAACCGAATGGTTTAGTATTTTCTCCTGATGAAAAACATTTGTATATTGTCGATACTGGTCGAACTCATCGACCTCAAGATGGAGCTAAACATATTCGTGTTTTTTCTATTGGAGATGATGGTGTTTCGTTGAATGGTGGCGAGGTTTTTGCTGAATGTCAGACTGGTCTTTACGATGGTTTACGTGTTGATGCACTTGGAAATATTTGGACAAGTGCTGGCGAAGGTGTGTCATGTTATGACGGTCGAACCGGCAGTTTAATCGGTCGAATTCGTGTCCCGGAAATAGTTGCCAATGTATGTTTTGGTGGTGGAGTTAAACGTAATGTTCTCTACATATGTGCAACGACTTCTCTCTACGCTATTCGATTAGCTGTGAATGGTTGTAAAACATTTTAATAAAAAAAAAAGAAATTCGATTGGATTTATTTGGCTTGTTTTTCTTTTATTATAATGGAATTGACACAATTCAACATCATATTTAAAAAAAGAAAGAAAGAAAGGAAACTTGAATATGAATGCTAATATCTATGAATTGTCTGATTATCATCATCATTATTATTATTTCTTTTCATTGATAATAAACAACAAAACACTGTTTTCACATAACGCATACATTCATTTGACACACATAACTATGAGCAAGAAAAAGAAGACAAAAAAAGAAAGATTGATATAGATTCATTGACGCGCTTATTAAAGAAATATAAATAAACAAAAATCCCTGAGTGAGAGAGCAAAAGAAAAACGAGAAAATTGTATCTACATTATGAACATGAAATGAAATCTGACGCTAAGATCTTGAGAGTAGTTTAAAATTCGAATTGTTCACTATTGGAAACGAGTATTGATTTCGTCGAGATCTCCTCGGATAAATTCTAAACAAAAAAAAAAATCATTTCTCAACAACGAAACAAAACAGAAATTCGATTCGAACCTTAACTGGCGAAAGTGTTTCTTCGATGAGCGCTTGAATAGACTCGATCTTGCCCGTCGATGTTTGTTCGGTTTCATTTTGAACAATTTGAATAAACCGATCGAGTTTCAGCTGTTTAAACGATAGTTTCGGTGAGCTCGGTGGTCGTTGTTGTTCTTGTTCGTCGTTGATATTCATCGGCGTGATTATTCGTCGACGAGAAACATATTCTTGCGAATGTTCATCATCGTCATTCGTTATCAGACTATCGGACTTGTGCATCGAAAGACCGGTTCGACGTTTGACAAGAATCGAACGTCGTTTATTTCCGGTCTTTCGTCGACGAATATACCGAATCGTGTCGTTCGATTCGAGTAAAGCCGCTTCAGCAGCTTCGCGATGAATTTCCTTGAAAACAATCTGAATTTCTTTGATTTCTTTCTCGACTGCTTTGGCTTCGTTGGCGAGTAGAAGCGGCGTGAGAACGGGCGTGAATCGAAGGTATTCGCTATCGATCGCCACCCAATGAGCATGTCGAGTTCGTTCGACTTTCAAAATCGATTCGAGTTCTTGAATATTCGCAGTAATAACCGGTTTTTTATTCGATTTCATTGTCAAAACGCCGAGATTTTGTAGAGTTTCGATGATATCATCGATCGCCATTCCCGTTTCATTCATAAAAGTTTTCAGTACACACCGATCTTTTCTTTCGTAGTAATACTCGACAAGTCGCTCGACGATTTTGATTTTCCAATAGGCTTCGTAGGTTTGAGCTCCGAGTGCAGATAACGGTCGTTCAGGTGTGCCGAATTGTCCTTCTTTTTGAGAAATTAAATAGCTAAATTCGATGAGAAATCGTCCGTAGCCACGTCGTTGACAATTGGGCAACACGGTTATGCACGACAGGTTGTATTTCTGTGGGCAATGTTTTTCTTTGGAGAAATAGCCGAGTAAATGACAGCCGAGTGAATCGTTTCGCGTGAGCACGTAGAATAGAAACGGTTCGACGTCGTAGTAGAGCGTTTTGTGATCGAGAAATGACTTGGCGAGTAAACAAAGATTTTGACAGTAGATTCGACTGATATTTCCGTCGACTTCGAAGACGGACAGTTCGTCTTTGTGGTAGATTTCGTTGGCTGGTGGATGGCGAACTGTGCAGGTTTGTCGATGTCGATTGTAGATCTGTTCGCATTTCATGTATTTCAAGCAGAATTCACAAATATAAAGACGTGGTACGCGCGCGTATTCCTGAGGATAAGATGATGAATACCAAGTTTTGATTAGATCCGATCCGAAGACGATATAGGGCGGCCAACGAGTGTTTGCCGAGTCATCATTGTCGAACGATTCGTGCGTTCGAGCGAATCGTTCCGAACATTCGGTGATTAGTTTCGCCGAATCGGTTTTCGATTGGAGAAACAACGAGATATCTTCGTCGGTGACGTTCTCGGGGATTGAATCGCGAAGAAATGCTGGTAATTTCTCGGTTTTTGGACGTTTGACTGGTGTTACGGGCGGTAGTTCGTCGTCGCTTTCGCTCGGCTTTCGATTTCGGTCGATTTTGATTCGTTTTTTAACGTGATTTATCGGCGATATCGAGCGTTGACGCTTTCGACTGGCTGTTGGCTCGTCCGATTGACGGTTCGACAACGGTGTACTTGTGTGAGAACTGGGCAGAAGAAATCGATTGAGGATTCTCTTTTGTGGTTTTTTCTCGCGCAGATATTTGAGCGCTTTCTGTGCGGATTGGTGACGTGGTTGAGTGTCCGAGGACGAAGGTTCGTTTTCGCATTCCGGACAAATGAAATCGCCTTGTGGTACTGATTCTAATGGAGGAGTGCAACATTCGGCGTGAATTCCACGATCACAATAATCACAAAAGAGTAACTAGAAGAGAATTTGATCGAGGGAAAGTAAAAAGAGAGAGAACGGTCTTACAGATTCGTCACTGATTTTGCAAATCATGCATTGTTTACAGTCGATACATTGCCAAGGCATTGTTCGAATTTTGGAAACTAATTTCTCGGAATATTGTAAACATGATGGATGGCCTTGAGAGAGAAATGAAATCAAAGATAATTAGTGTTGATTTCTATCATTGAAAACGAAGATTTCTACCTGAATTGCCGCATTCAATGCAATGAAGCATTTTCTCCGGATGACCAGCCGCGTTTTTCGTGTAATCGCCCAAACAAAATCCGCAGATACCAATAGGTTTGGCATTTTTCTTCAACAGAAAATCAAGCAATGAAAAGATAAAAATGGTCGATTGAAGTAAAATACTTTTTTTTCCTGAGTCGTCGTTGATTCATTTAGTTTCGTTGACGATGAACGTCGAGTACGTAGACTATTGGCGCCCATGAATATTGATTTCTGATCAGATCATCATCTGAAATATTCAATGAACAAAACGTCGGTCGGTCAAAGTTATAACTTGACAAACTGAGAGAAAAAGAATGACTCATTGACCACAAGCTAATTCATCAGCACACGTATGCACTTTGCTCAATTATTCGATTTGAAGAATTATTCGAATTTTTTAAATAAAAATCAATCGATTTTATTCAATCTATTTGCAATTAGAATTTTCTTATTTTCAATCGGATTTATTAGTGATTTTCATTCGTTTTATATCGGCCATTCAGTTCTTTGCCTGCCCAACCCCTATCTCAATTCAAATCATCAATGCATTTCATCTTTCTAAATTCAATTGAAAAACAACTTTTCAATAATTAAATCTCGAGAAATTTGTAAATTACAAATCAATTTCTCATTGATTTTTATTTATCTTTCATAAATGCTCATAATTCACCGTATCCAATGAGATAATTGTTTATTTACCACTCTGATCCATTCAAAACTATAACTGGGTATTCTCTAAACTCCTTTACTTTTGATCATTTCTTTGAAGAAACAGCAAAAATTAACTTCTTCTAATCGATTTCGATTGTTTATTTCAGAGTAAAACCAAGGAATATCATCTAAATCACCATGCCCTACGATCGTTTTGTTCAAGTTGGCCGTGTTGCATACATTGCATATGGTCCTGATAAGGGCAAACTTTGTTGTATAACAAATGTGATCGATCAAACGCGTGTTCTCGTCGATGGTCCATCGTCACACGTTCGTCGACAAGCTGTCAACATCAAATCATTACATTTAACCAAATATCTTCTCAAACTTTTGCCGGGCGCTCGTTCGACAACAGTGAAAAAAGCTTGGGATGCCAATGAAGTCAATCAAAAATGGCAAGCATCACGATGGAACAAGAAACTCCAAGCGAAACACCTTCGTTCGCAAACAACCGACTTCGAACGATTCAAAATCGTACGTGCCAAACAAGCGTACAATCGTGTTCTTAATCAAGAATACAATCGTTTGAAAAAGAAAAACAAGGCGCAATTAGCTAAAGTCAAAAAGACCAAACCACGAAAATTCGTTGCCAAATCACAACGAATTGCCAACAAATTCAAAATCTTCGCCGCACCAGCAGGCAAGAAGAAATAAATCAATTCAATGAACAACAAGCCGAACGAATGCTGATCGCTTTCCGTCGTTGATTTTCTCATTTGTTTGCTTGTTATGTTTTGACGAAAGAAAAAACAATAAGAACATGTAGAAGAAAAAAAAAAGAATTGAAATCAATAAACAAAAAAAAACCAAACAAAATTTGTTTGTTTTGTTCTGTTTTAATATCGTTTTGATTGATTCTAGATAGGAGAATATTTGTCTCTCTCTCTCTGAACATGAGCGAAGAATCGTGGGATACTAACGAGGCCAATTCGATGAAAGTCGAAGTTTGTATGTCGAAGATTGTTTCGAAGATCTGCATGTTTTGCTTGTAGGAACCGAAAAAAATTGAAAAACGTCTTCCAGGCCTCGGACGTGGAAAGCCAAAGACAGAATCGAATAATGATGGTAAAAGATGATCGTTGAGTGTGAAATTTATTGAGATTTTTGTGTAGAACCGCCACCGCCAACAACAACAACAAGAACGAACACATGGGCTCGTAGTAACGATGCTCCACCGGGATTTAGTAATAATTCGAATGGAAACGGAGGTTTCGGTGGTAATTAATTGAAAATATTTTATTTCAAAAGCGAGAAAATGTTCGTTTAGATCGAAGAGAACGTGGTGATGGTGGTAATTTCGGAAATTCATCATCGAGTCCTCGTCGTATGTTCGATTTTTTAAACAAAAATCAAAGTTAAAATGTTCTATGATTCTCCATAGAATGTTACAATTGCCAGCAAATGGGACATTTTGCTCGCGAATGTCCTCAACCACGTCAAGAGAATCGTGGTAATCGAGGCGGTGGTTTCAGTTCAGTTACTCGTCGAGGCGGATTTAGCTCGGGTCGAAGTGATAACGAACAAAATGGAGAACGTTCGGGCTTTGGCAGTGCGTCAACGCGAGGTACCGCCGGTGGATTTCGTGGTACGAAAATCGATGAAGTTTTTGTTTTTTTAAATACGAAAAATCATATCTTCTGATTTTTAGGCAGTCGAGGTGCGAGCAGTGGCGGTGGATTTAGTTCTGGTGGTGAGAGAAACTCTATTTCATAGATTTTATAAATTAAATCTTCGCTTGCTTGTTTAGATAATCGAAATAGTGCAAGCAGTGCTTGGAGCAATCCCAACCGTCAACCACGTGGTAAAAATTTTTTTGGCTTTAACTTTTTGAAGATTTTAATGATTTAGATGATGGCGGACAAGTGTTTTCCAGTGGTGCTGCTCGAAACAATCAAGTAAGTTCTTCTTTCAACTAAACTCAAGTGTTTATAAGTAACAATCTTTTATTTTCAGTCTTCAAATCCAAGTACGCATTGATTTATCACGATAATCATCATCTGTTCATTTTCAGATGGCGGTGACGAAGGTCCACGAGTCGAACGTTATATTCCTCCACCTGCTCCCACAACAGAAGAAGATATCTTCGGCGAAGCCTTATCGAAAGGTGAAAATTTCGATAAGTATCACCGAGCAAACGTCAAATGTACACCCGAAGGTAATTCGTCACACCTTAAAATCCAAAACGAATGTTCATTTTTCCAAAGGCAAAGTTCAACCAATCGAACTCTACGAAGAGGCAAATCTTCCGACTCAAGTTCTCTCGAATATCCGTCGCGCTCATTTCGAAGAGCCGACGCCTATTCAACGATACACAATTCCTTGCATTCGACAGCAAGACGATCTCGTCGCTTGTGCACAAACTGGATCTGGCAAAACAGTAAAATCTTTTTCTCGAATATTCGTTATTTCGATTTGTTTGTTCTCTAGGCGGCTTTTCTTCTCCCGATCATCTCGAATCTACTCGAGTATCACGCCAATGAATTACCTCAAAAATTTCAGCCACCTTCTCCACTTTGTCTTGTCGTTTCACCAACACGTGAACTCGCACTTCAAACCGAACGTGAAGCACGAAAATTCGCGTACAATACGCCGGTTATTCCTTGTAAAATCTCTCCTAATTAAAACAAAAGACAAACACGATCTCAACTCTAGGCTCGGCTATTGGCGGTCACGACTCGTTTGCCGTATCCGATCGTCTCAGAGAAGGCTGTCATATTCTCTCAGCAACCACCGGTCGTCTCATGGATATGGTCGAAAGAGGACGTCTTTCGTTGAAACAAGTCAAATACTTCGTGCTCGACGAAGCCGATCGGTAATTCCGTTTATTTTTTTTTCGTTCGTTGGTTGAATTCGTTTGTTTCAGAATGTTGGACCAAGATTTCGAACGTGATATTCGAAAACTACACGAACTCGGTCTGCCATCGAAAGAAGAACGTTACACTTCCATGTTTTCAGCAACTTTTCCCGAGCAGATTCAACGATTGGCTAAAGAGTTTCTACGAGACAATTATATTTTTCTTGCTGTTGGCACGCCGGGCGGTGCGAACGAAGACATCTCTCAAACAATCGAAGAAGTACCACAATCGAACAAGAAAGCTCGACTAATTCAATTACTCGATGAAAATCTGAGTACGAGTGGAAGATTTTTTTTCCTATACTTTCAATTTTTCATAATTTAGAATCCGAACGTTGTTTGATTTTCGTTGAAACGAAACGTTCAGCCGATTATATCGGCTCATTACTTTCTCAAAAACAGAGAATGAGCACGACAATGCATGGCGATCGATCGCAAAGACAACGAAACGAAGCTGTACAACAATTTACCGATGGTCGATGTCCGATTCTTGTCGCTACATCAGTTGCAGCACGTGGTCTCGACTTTCCGTTGATAGGCTATGTGATTAACTATGATCTCCCGGATACGAGTGACTTTTATATTCATCGAATCGGTCGAACAGGCCGAGCCGGACATTTAGGAAAATCGATTTCATTTTTCGATCCACAACGAGACTCAGATCGACGAATTGCACCGGATTTAATCGCTCGATTAACCGAAGTACGATTCGATTTCAAACTCAATCATAAATCTTCGTATGTTTTAGGCTGGACAAGAAGTACCTTCATTTCTCAAACAATATCAAAATTCTGGATCTTATGATAACAGTTCCAGTTCACAAACAACCGACGTAAGAACGCAAAGAACAAAACAAAAAACATATTTGTAAATCTTTCTTTTCCAGATGAGACATCAAAAAAATAGTTTTCAAAGTCGAAATAATTTTTCATCTCGTCCAAGTGGTGGAACATCATCAGCAGGCGCAGCTCGAGACAATGAGAGCTGGGACTAAGTCAAAACAAAATTCGTTGTATATAATCAAATAGCTGCCGAAGAAACCAAAAAAAAAACTAACTCAATTCATCCGCTTTTTCCAATTATAACTAATCAAGAATAATCTACATCGTTGAGAAGAAGAACAAAAAAAGTCAATTGTTGTCCATTGTTTTTTTCTTTTCTCAAACATGTTTACTATCGTATACAATAATTAAATCAATAAACATTTTCTTTTTCGTTTTGCACAAACATGTCAATACGTACAACTTAGAATTCAGATATTTTGTAGTGATTTTCTCTTTCGCTTAGTATAATTGATCGCTTATCTGTGCATGTGATATACGGTAATTGAAGCTGCAAACTTTTTGCTTTCATTTCAAATGTTTGTTTTTTTTGTTTGTTTTGCCAAATAAAATATTTGTAGCTATCGAATTATCTTTCACGATTAACTATTCTGAGAAAAACTAAGAATCGAATTTGTTATTCAAACAAGAAAATATTTGATTATACTGCTAAAGAGCTTGACGATCGATATAGCGAGAGTGTTGATTGTTTCACAGAAATGAATACAGCAATTAACAATTAGTGTTTCTCGCCTGTAATAATCACGATTCTCATCGGATGTCAATTTGATTGGTAGACGACAGAGAGAGAGAGAGAGAGAAGAGAATAGAAAGGTATATATAGATAATCATGAATATTGAAATTATCAAAATTTGTTTATTTATTTGAAATATATTATTCAATTTTAAAAAATGACATCTTCATTCGATGGCAATTGTTCATCATATTGGTCGTATTCACCATATTCTTATTGCAATAGTTACGATACATCATCATCAAATTCATCTTATTTCGAATCACCAATTTCATCACCATCTATGATGATGTATCCAGCTTATGATCAACAATCAACATGTTATTATTATTCAAATCCAACACCTCCACCTCTACCATGTCAACAATTTCCACAGTTTTCACCACCATCGATTGTATCTTCATCTCAAGTAGAAAATCCTTTCAATTAAAAGCCAAACTTTGAATTCCTATCTTTCATTTAGGTGTCATATGTTCCACCAGTGCCATCACCACCTATTGTTCGTTCGTCCACTAACCTTCCAAATCGTTTACAATATTCAACTCGTCAACGTTGGCTACTCAATGAAATCTTTGAACAAGTGCCTTATCCAAACAGTATTCAAAAGAATGTCATCGCTGATCGTATCGGTGCAACACGCGAACAAATCCGTAAGTCATTCACGTACTGTTAATGATCGTCATTTCGACATTATGTTTTAGGTATTTGGTTTCAAAATCGTCGACGAATTGCTATGCAAAACAATCGTTCATCGTGTCGTCGTCAGAATCCTCTACCCAAAGACAATTATCAATCGATTCAAGTTGAACTTCAAGAAATTCTCAATGATCTCGACGTACATAAAAATGCTCCACAACGAATGCCTATTGGCCAAGGTGTATCTTCATCTCGACGTGTACGTTCAGTGAAAAAGTGATAAATCTTTTTTTCTTGTTAATTTTTTGTCTTTCTTTTGTCAATAATAAAGATCTCTTTATCTTATATATTAAATTTTGAACTAACAATTCCATCTTTGAATATATTTTTTTGCTCTTTTCTCGACACGAGGACGCTAATAATATCGGTGTAGGACGAACGTGCTTGTTATGGGAATATTTTCTCTTGTTTCCGTTTGATTTATCAATAAAACGATCAAGAAAAAACCTGTCTACAGAGAAACACGCGCTCAACAAGACAAGTAAGACAAGGTCTAATAGAATGTTCGTCTAACAGAAAAAAAGAGAAAAGAACGAGAAGAATTTTGTAAGGCCTTAACTGGCAGTGATTAACAATCTTTACTTCCTTCTTTTGTTTTATATCGAGACATCACCTTTTTCTGTCAAAGGAAATGAGCCGAGGTGAACTAGCAGGTTAAAGAACGTTTTTTTTTCTGTGTATTAGATAATCAAAGTGATCAATGGCTTTTGAAGCAAGAAATGGAATTCAACATGACAAAGTAATCGATTTGAATGCTCCGAAGAGAAAAAGACGAACGTTTTTTGTTTAGTTGTTAAATCCGAATCTTGAATGGACATTATTGGATAAATTAGGTGAAGGAACCTATGGTCAAGTGTATCGTGCGAAATATATCAATTCGAATGCAACTGTTGCAGTGAAAATTGTTCGAATTCAAAATGATGATACGTCGAGTGACTTTGAAAATGAATTGAATATTCTGAAGAATATTTCAAAACAACAAGAGAATCTACCGAATTTTATCGGAATCTATGGCGATTGTGATTCGTTCAAAGTGCCACGGATATGGCTCATTATGGAAATCTGTTCATTAGGACCGGTTGGTCGTTTATTGAAAAATATCGAAAAGAAAACTCATATCACTAAACTCGAGAAAGAAAAACTCATCGCATTTGCATTACAAAGTACTTTGAAAGCTTTGAAATATCTGCATGAATCGGGTATCATGCATCGCGGTAGGTTTAGATGATTGTCAATTGAAATGAGAATGCTGTTTGATTGTAGATGTGAAAGGAAGTCATATTCTAGCCACGGATGACTATCAAATAAAATTAATTGACTTCGGTGTTGCAGGTTTGTTTAATAGCGAACGAACAAAACGCAATTCAAGTGTTGGTACTTCACTTTGGATGGCACCTGTAAGCAAATGAATTAAAAAAAAAGAAAGAGTTGAATCGAAAAGGTTTTCTATTTGTTTATTAAGGAAGTCATTGCGTGTGCTAATCAATTGGATTATGAATATGATGAACGTTGTGATATTTGGTCAGTTGGAATAACAGCGATTGAGTTAGCCGATGGCGAAGCACCATTGGCAAATCTTCATCCAACGAAAGTACTTTTTGAAGTACCTCGACGTCCACCACCGACATTGAATGAGCCGACGGAATGGTCGGAGGATTTATTGAAATTTATTTCAAATTGTCTTGTCAAAGATTATGAAAAACGACCGAAAGCATCGGATCTATTGATCAATGATGCTTTTGTTAATTTTACTGAAACGATTAGTCAAAATTATCGACATTTACTAGAAAAATATCATAAACAAAATCCAATAAGTGAATCAACATTAGAAAAGTCTGTCGAAAGTGAACAATCAGTTGTTTTGAATGATGACAATCAAAATCCTTGGATAGAAAATATCAGTAAATCAGCAAGTTTCATCGATCGAGAGAATAATCTTGCACAACTCGATTCTCTCGATCAAAAACGTCTCATGGATTCAATTCGAAGACGTTTCAATAAAACCTTAATCTACACTTACATCGGCGATGTTCTCTTAGCCATTAATCCCAAACAATTTCTCCCAATTGATAATCTCAATTTTCAATTAAAATATCTCAAAATTCGTCAAGATCTACTACCACATGTATTCGCCATAGCGACCAATGTTTACAATCAAATGATGATCAGTCGACAAGCACAATGTATCATTCTGTCCGGAGAATCGGGTTCAGGTTTGTTCAAATCGAAATTCTCTTGTTTTTACTTTCTTCTTCTCAAGGTAAAACTCATGCTGCACAAAACTTGATCAGTGAATTGGCATTGCTCGGGTTTGGCGAGCAACGAGCGCTCGAAAATCGTCTTGTTTCAATGAATTTACTTCTCGAATCGTTCGGCAATGCGCAAACAATTCGAAATAATAATTCATCACGTTTCGGGAAATTATTAGAAATATTCTTCTCCGAATACGGAACCATTGTTTACGTTCAATTATCGGAATTTCTTCTCGAAAAAACACGTGTCGTTCTTGCCGGCAATAATCAACGAAATTTTCATATATTCTATTCGATTTATTCGCATTTTTCATCGACAAATAAACTCGATCCATGTCAATTGAATGATCAACAAGCATTTGATCTATTTCAATCGATTGATCAATACACATATCTCGGCAAAAACAATGAACACATTCTTTCATCATTGTCTCTGGAAAATCTATTCGAAATCTTCAAAGAATTAAACCTGACTGACGATGAACAAGCATCGATTTTAGCTATCCTAACTTCGATTATACATTTAGGAAATATTTCATTTCAATCACAGAATGAAATCACCGAGCCAGGCTGTTCCATCGACGAACAGACACTCGTTCATTTCGATGCTGTTTATCGATTATTAAAAATCGACAGTGAACAATTCAAACAATCACTATGTCAATCGAGTTTAATGACACGTGGTGAAACCGTGACAAAACTGAATACCATTGCCGAAGCACAGCAAACACGTGATGCAATGGCAAAATCACTCTATTCGCGTTTATTCGATTGGATTATATTTGCATTGAATCGATATTTTCGAACTGAACTCGAATATAAACCGAAATCTGTTCACGATATTCGTAAACGTCATGAACGAGATTTATTTAACAATGCATTTTCAATACGAACGAAAACAAGCGAAGAATTAATACAGAGAAAACGTGATGACAATGAAATTCTTTCGTCGATATCGATTCTTGATTTGTTTGGTTTTGAAAATTTCGAAAATAATTCCTACGAACAATTGTGCATCAACATTGCCAATGAACAATTGCAATACTTCTTTCGACAACATACATTCGCTTGGGAAATGAAAGAATACGAAAACGAAGGCATTGACATGAGTTCGAATACGATTGAATTTCATTTTCCAAATAATCGATCGATACTCGACATGTGTTTGTCGAAGCCAATCGGTCTCTTAGCTCTACTCGATGAAGAATCGCGTTTTCCTCAATCAACAGAATTTACACTTGTGAATAAATGGCGTGAAAATCTCAATTCACCACATTTCAATGCCATGCCATTATCAGCATCACTTTCGAAAAAGTCTCTTCGTCGACAACGACTCGATTATCAAGCTGTTTTTACAATTCATCACTATGCAGCTAAGATCGAATATTCAGCAAAAGATTTTCTCGAAAAAAATCGCGATTACGTGCCAATGGAAATCATCGATTTACTTCTGCAAAGTCAAGATCATCTCGTCAGTATTCTATTTCGTAGTCGATTGAGAAACAATGGCAGTGTGATCTATTCCGAACAGACAACATACTTTCGTTCATCAGCCAATCAAAAAACAGCAACAGGCAATCGAACACAAGGCACGGTTTCGACATACTTCCGTTATTCACTTATGGAATTAGTCAGTGCAATGGCATCGGCACAGCCGACATTCGTTCGATGTCTCGTTCCCAATCGATTCCCATCGAAGATCACGCATTTAACTTACGATCATACGAGTTATTTTCCACAGAATTTTACATTCGATTCAAGTCAATTCGACGAATCAGTCGTTCTCGAACAGATTCGTTACAGTGGCCTGCTCGAAACAATCGAAATACGTCGGTACGGGTTTTCACATCGAATTTTGTACGAAGATTTCGTTTCGATGTATTCGTGTTTGATCGATTTCAAACAACAGCCGATCGACAATCATCGAACGTGTTGCGAACGAATCTTAAAAGAATTTCAATTGACAAATTATGCTCTCGGGAAAACGAAAGTGTTCTTAAAATTTCATCATATCGAACGATTGAATCTCGCGCACAAACATCTGCTCAATAAACTCATTCGTATACAATCACATATTCGAATGTTTTTGATTCGAAAACAAAAATCTTCTGTCGAAAAACCTCAGCCAACTGAACACGAACGGTCAATTGCGCGTTTGCAAGCCATGGTTCGAGGTTTTCTCGTTCGAAAACATCAACGACGAGAATCACGAGCAAGTTTGACGATTCAAGCTTACTGGAGAATGTGGTACGAACGAGCGAAATACAAACGTGAACGTCTTCATCATCGAAATGAACAAATACAAATCTCGTATTTTCTCAAACAAATCGAACTATTCGGTAATCATGCGCATCAACAATTGACTCAATTGAAAGAAATCAACGAATATTCAAGTCAATCATCGAATGACGAACAAAAAGCTTCTCTACCTAAAATAACCAAACCAATCTCGAAGATTCTACCGAATTCAACCAGACGAAAAGTCGCCATTCTATGCGAATACTACGATCATATTTACAAAGAATTTATGAACAAAAAAAATCAGAAAACAATCGAAGAACCAAAAGAAGATCACAATCATACGACACTCTCTCAACGACCATCAACAGCACCATTATTAAATTCAGACATTCCACAAGCGCCGCCATGTCCACCGCCGGAATTTTTCAAGCAAACATCGAATGAAGTCAGAATCCCCAAACGACAAACATCAGCACCGGCTACAATTCGAACGCCCATCGACGAATTAAAACATATCTTTGCTACGCGAATGTAAATCATTTTCTTGATTTATTCAACAACAAAAAAAAACTTTTGCTTCTAGAAAACAACCAACTGATTCTGCTATTTCCGTGCTCTCGTTTCGACCGGTATCACTGCCGCCCACGCCCGATCAATCTTTACTAACAAATCGTTTAAATGTCAATTCATTTATTCAAAGAGATGAACGACTATCTCAACGTCGTCGTCTCTCATCATCATCGTCGTCATCGAATGTTGTCAAACCGAAAACACCGGGTTTACTCTCGTCGAGTACGTCGAGTTTAGTTGGTGATATGGTGTTAAAACCTGAAGATGTTTTGAAATTAAAAGAAAATCTACGAAAAACCGGCCTAGTTGACAAAAATCAAACATTGAGACGAAAACTGCCAAGTGAAACAACTCAAATCGATTTTCGTGGAATTCTTCGACCGGCTAAGACCAATCGAATGTCAACGAAACGAAACACCTAAGGAGAACGTGTACGTCGTCGATTGATTTAGTTGACATTCCATAAATATTTTGCGATTGTATCGATACTCTCCTGCTGGAGATGCTATCAATATTGACAATGACATATTCATAGCTTTTTTGCTCTTTCTTATCAATAAATATACACAAGAAAAAGAAAAACATCTGTTGATTAAAAATTCAATTAAGTAATTACACCAACTTCGATCTTTGACATATATCTTCAGATTTGTAATTTGTTTCTTCGATTTTTTGACATATACTTCTTTCTTATTAGTGTGTTAAGTAAACTAATCTTATATTGATGAATTTATTTTAAGAAATAAATTGTATGTTACGAAATTTTTTTCAAATATCAATTATTCGACAGATGTTCTCTCCATGAAATTAATTAAAAGTAGAATATAAGATTATCATTGAATCGATTTGGTGACATTTTCGAACAAAAGTATTTTCTCCGGTATTAACACGTTTTGCCTTAGGAGACAAATTTCTTCTTTGTCAATATCCACATATTGCCGTTGACTTTGTTTTTTGCTTATCAATAAACGGTCGCAAATACCTAATCAAGATAACCTTATATGATTCGAAAGAAAACCATCTGTGAAAAATAAATAATTACGTACAATAAGATACTTGTCTATTGTTTGATTAAAACAATACAGATGAATCATTAATAATTCAATAGATCTTGAAATATGATTATTTACTGAATCCAAAAATTAGTTCCTCTGAAGTTATTCTATTATCTTGATATGTTTTTTTCCGCATATTTGCATGAATGAACTCAACATTCTCTTTTATCTGTCTTTTAAAATGACTCAATTTAGACAAAGAACTTATCAATAAACAAGAGACTCATTAATAACGATATCGATTTAAGTCTTTTTTTTGTGTCTCTAATGAGATATTATGCTTTCCATTCGTTCTTCTTGTTAAAAATCAGCTCTTCATACACACGCATTGGCACATGGACATATTGTGTCTGGTTGTTCTGTTCTATTTTTCGGAAATTACAGAGAAAACATCCAAACTTCGTCGATTTCTTCTGTTCTTTTCCTTTCTTATCTATTTATTCTCCTCTCTTCATCATTTTTTCTTCTTCTTCTCGTCGTTTACATGATGACATCATTCTTGCAATTCCTTTTCTCTTTCTTTCTTTCCTTCTTTCCATTCATTCTCTATCATGTCGTCGTCGTTGTAGTAGTATTCCTTATGAGAAAACATTACATCTAACAACCGAACGCGTTTGTCTTCTCAGTCTTTTTACCCCTTCTTTTTTACTCGACATTCGTCATCTTAATGTAAGAATCAGAAAAAGAAAAGAGAGAAGAAGAAAAAAAACGATAACCTAACAACGTTCAGCAAAAGACGAAGCAGAAATTTTCTCACATTCTAGTCTGTTTAAGACAATCAACCACAAATACCAACAATATGGTCATTTTTATGCCATATTATCGTCAAAATGGACAAGTTTTTCATGCACACACACGAAGTCGTCCATCGGCATCATCATCCAATGGACAACATACTACAGCAACGGCCACAACGACCACACATGCTGATGATATACATATGAGTGCTTGCAAATTTGCATCGAGTATTTTATGTCGATTTACTGTTTCATTATTTTTGTTTGCTATTGCGTTATTTCTCTTTCATCTGTCGATAAATAATGTTTCGGATAAAAAAGAAGGTTCGAATGTAACTGCAGTTATTTTATTGACAATATCAATTGCTTCATTTATACGTACATGTCAAACATTACGACGTTATTTAATACTGATGCAAACACGACGTCGTCTTATTCAAGTAGAAATTCTTCAATTTTAATTCGAGCTAATTTTCGTTGTTTTGTTTGCAGAGATTACGCGAACGACAACAAGCTTATGATCTAGTTTTGGCTGCAAATGCAGCTGCTAATTCCAAGTAAACTTTGTTGTTTTTTTGTCTCTCGTAGAAGATTTTTGATATCGACTTGTTCTTTTTGCTTTTAGTCTTATCTTAGGTGATAATACTGATCTGCCATCTTATAAAGAATTGTTTCCTTCCCGCCCGGATATCAGTACTCTTGATAATGATCCATCATCAACGTTACCTCCTCCATCATACGATGATTTTGTTAAAACATTGACTACCCGTCCAACAACAACGACATCGAACTTTCCGTTAACATCATTAAGATCTCATACATTATCATCAAGTCAATCACTTAATCAGACTCAAACAAGCCCAACACGTTGCATATGGATAACTGATAGAACACGTCAACCTGTTTGTATACGTGGTACTGTGACCTATGTTTAGAAAAACAAAACAACGATCTAGTTTCATTTCAATATGTATATGTGTGTATATTTATTTCTGATCAAAGAGAAAAAAAAAGAAAGAAAAAACGGTTTTCACCATATCAATATTTAAAATTATAATAGCTCATTGGATGAATATTTAAATATAAATGTTTGTGCCGGATTTCTACACCATATTTTGCGCACGTCGACTTCGATATTCTCGATCATCAATGCCCGAATCGACATCGGATCGATTTTCTGCACTAATACGATCGCCATTTGTAAATTTCGATTGATCGCCCGTTGATTTCAATTCAGGCATGATATCACCTTTGAGACCGGTGACATCCCAAACTTTCAATGTACCATCAACTGAACCACTGAACAATCGTTCATCAACAATCTAAATAAAGAGATTTTTTTTTGTAAAGAAATATTGACTCATTCCAAATGTCTGACTTGAATACAATTCACAGCAAGTGCATGACCTTTGAACATACGTTTAACAGCGCCTGAACGAGCGTCAAAACAACGAATAATAGTATCGCCACAGCCAGTATAAACTATCGAACGAAATAGACTTTTTTTTTGGTTTTGAAGATAATCGAACTTACCAAGACCATTATCGATTTGAATGCATGATACCGTATGTTTATGACCTTTGTAAATTCTCGTGCAATCACCAACATCTGTAACCCAGCAACGTGCTGTATGATCAGCACTAATTGAAAAAAGTAATTTATTAAAGCACTAGAATAGAATGGAAGAAAACAAAAGGACAAAACATTATCTTGTCTGTTTTCAAACAACAATTGTATTTCTGTCTTACGAGAAGATTTATAATTGCTGCTTGATGTTGATCATAACTACGTAATTCATTACCACGATAGATATCCCACGCTCGAACAGTATTATCACCCGAACCAGTAAACAAAATCTTGCCTAACGGGTCGGTTGTCATGCAAAGTACGGCGCCCGCATGTCCGCGAAATGTTTTCAAACATTCGCCGGTTTCGAATGACCACGTCTTGGCTGTTGTATCTTGTGAACCTGTGATGATAATATCTTTTTTGTAGATTTCAACATCATCTTCATCGTATTCGTCATCGGCTCCGTCTTGTTCAGCTGGTATAAATAAAATCGGTAGAATACCGTGTTTATGCCCACGAAACACTCGAACACATGCACCAGTATCGAAATCCCAGCATCGAGCTGTTCGATCATATGACGTTGAGAAAAGAAAATCTCCTGACAAATAAAATAAAACATAGTTTCCATCTGTTGACAGAACAAAGCAAAGAAACTTTTTCTTTTCTATAACAAGTTCTTAAGAGTGAAAGTACGAGCGAGTACTTTAATGCCAAATAGATCTTTTCTCTCTCTCTCATTGTTTTTGTTCATGATTATTTTCAACACAATGAATATTGTCATTTACCTGTACAAAGAATTCGATTGATCAATGATGTATGTCCCGAATAGACAAATAAACATTGCCCATTTGTAATGTCCCATTTTCTCATTGTTCGATCGGCACTTGCACTGACAAGGTAATTTTCATCGATTAGAATATGTGTTATGTAATCTGAATGACCAATTAGAATGCTCAAACATTCAACAGGATCCGATTTGGCACTCCAAAGACGAATATTATTATCATCCGAGCCCGTTGCAAGTACACTTCCATCGGCACTTAGCGTCATACAATTGATACCGCTTTCATGTTCTTCCAATGTTTGAAGAAGATAGTCACGATCACGTCCAGCACGTTTCGATGCTGCACTGCCCATAGTATCAATGGATTTTGAATGGATTCTAGAAGAAGTACTTTTTTTTGTCTTAGTAAAGAAGAAAAGAAGACTGTTACAAAGCAGAGAAAAAAGAAAACTAGTTGATGATGGAATGTCTTTTGTTTTTTAATAAAAATATTTAATTTTCTTTTACCGAAGTGTTGTTCGACACCGACAATGGAGAAAAAAAATAGAATTTCCGACCGATGAAATTTTAAAAGAAGAAAAAAAGACTTTCAAAATAACTCTATGAATTGTTTTTTGTGAAGAAAAATAAGTGAGAAAGAAAAACTATTTTCCTAAACAAGAAAAAAAATTAAATCAGGGTGTGTCATCAGTCTTCTCTTGTTGTTTTTTTTTGTTATATCAAATGAATAGATTTCATCAATGAATTTAGCTTCAATTAAATGTTTTATCAGCTATCTATTCGGCTAATGACACGTCACATCGCATTTGTGTCAATAGTCTAAAATTTTATTATTTTTTTTTTGTGTTGGGTAAAATGACACGTCATTGTAAAAAAGACAAATAAAAAACACTATGTGTTTTCCTTTCGAAATTTGAACAAAAATTGATCGATTTAAATCATCTTATATAATCACATGTTAATTCAAAAATTAAAGAGCATGTATTACACTTCAATCATCATCGTCAGCACATTAACTTGCAAGTTGTTCTTTCTTTCTTATATGTCTTAGTTCTGTTCGCGTTTATTTCCTGTTTGACAAGTAACTATGATATAATGACAAGAGAGAGAGAAAAAGGTCCTGTTGTATGTAATACATTTGCATTAGTGTTGTGTTTAAAGAAATATTAAACAGGGAGAAATGACGAGAGAATGATTTATGGCAGAAATGAAAAGAAATAAAGAGAGTATTGGCACAATATATAAAAGTATGTGTATATACGATTAGTCTTTAGAATGCAAAATGACCTGTGTAAGCTGTTAGGATGACAAATCAGCTGAAATTTCGATTTTCATTCTTGAGATATTCGAGAAGTATTATGGATGCATATTACAAATTCAACATTTTCGTTTTCTTTTCGTTCTTTATTCCGTATGTATATTAATGGAATGAATTGGTAATAACTCAGACTTCTTTTTTTTTCTTTATAAATTTCGAACATTTGATGTAGAGAAATAATATATCGACAGATCGAGAACTATTTACTTTAAAGACCATAAAAATATGTACGTGTTTTTGCCAAATAGCTGTAAAGAAGAGAAAAAACCTGACTTATATGTATGAATCACAAGAAATAGTGCATGTAAATCACCTTTCAATAACTTAATTCATTTTATTCGGTAGCCGAAAGACTGTACGTTTTCCTTTACTCATAAACGACCTTGTTTCTATTCGGTGAAGAAGAAAAAAGAATAATAAAAAGATATTAATGCTTTTTTTTTTGTTGCAAACTTTGCTCTTGATAAGTTTTCTTTATTTCAAAGTGACTACGTCGAAGAAATTTCTGCCTGGCAGTTAGTTCCTTTTCTTCTTCTTTTTTTCTCATTCTCGCTTTGGTTGATTCGAGAATATGAGTAAGAAGTAGAGAAAGAGAGAGAAAAAAAGAGAAAAAAATCCGATGTGCTTGTCTATTAGTAAACGTCAAAGTAGGCGTCTGTGTGCTCTGTGTCATATATTGTGATTCCAATGATATATATTTTTTTATTGCAGATTCATTTTTAAGAGAAAAGATTTATTTGAAAGAAGCTTTTTCTTATTTTAATAAAGAAAGAAAATATTTGATTAAAGAGATGGGACACGGAGGCATGAGTTGTGGAATGAAAACTCTCCGTTTTTTCATGGTAGTTTTCAATATCATCTTTTTAGTAAGTTTAATCAATGAAAAACCAAACGAGAGAAAAACATATTTTGCTTAGTTAATTGGTCTTGCTCTACTTGGCTTTGGTATTTATGTTAAAGTCGATCCATCACTTGGTAAATTAAAACAAGTTTTACCAATCAATGGAGGTACACATTGAAATTTTCATGAGAAAAAAAAACACACATAACCGATCGTATTATTTCGAAAATAGATCCGGCCGTTGAAAACAATCTCTCGTATCTCGATGCTATTGCTATTGCTATCATTGTTCTCGGATGTGTTCTTGTCGTGATGGGTTTTCTGGGATGTTGTGGTGCTATGAAACAAGTCAAAGTATTTCTTGTACTCGTAAGTGAAAACATAATTTGCTCGTATCGAACGAAAAATAAAACACAAATCGATTTTACATTTTAGTATGCAATTATAATTGGACTTATAATCGCGGTTGAAATCGCTGTGACAATCTATTTCGTTGCGTTTAAATCCAAATTCGAAGATCAAGTTATCAAAGAATTACAAAATGCCGTTAAAACACAATACGAAGGGCCAAATAAACTCATCACAGGCGACTCAAACAAACCGAATGCATTCACAATCGCTTGGGATTTAATCAGCTACAATGTAAATCTCGATGTCTAATTATTCAATCGAATATATTCTCTTGTTTTTTTTGTTTCATTGCAGTTGAAATGTTGTGGTGTCTTTAATCAATCTGATCTGTCATCACCTGAAGCCATATGGAATCGAACGAATCCATGGTATACGAGTGGTTCAAATGCAGATACAATGAATTTTACATATCCTATAACATGTTGTAATCTCGGAGATAGTTATACATCTAACTGGGATAATCTACCAACAGGTACATTAGAAAGTTACGCCAGTTGCGCACTCAATGGTACTGGTCTTCATACATCTGTAAGAGAAATTTGTCTTGAAGGCATATTCAACATAATAAATCGTTTTTAATCTTAACTAGGGTTGCTATCCGAAAGTAATGGAATATATAAATAACGCTAAAACTTACATCATCATCGTCGCTGTGATTATTCTCGTTATTGAAGTATGTTTAATCTTGTTCAATCTCGAACGGTTAACAAACATTTCTATTCTTCTTTCTTTTAGTTAGCAACTATAATTTTCACAATTGCATTGTGTTGTCATAAACGTAAAGAACATTACTCATCCTAAACAGGAAAAACCAACGAATGAACTTATGTTTCTATTTTTTGTTGTTTTGTTTGAATGAAATTCAGATATTTGTCTCTATTTCGCTCTCGCTCGCTCTCTCTCGCTCGCTTATTTGAAATCCAATTCTAGCTATTGTCAAATCTATTTGAAAATAAAATCATCTTGGCGGTAAATTGAGAATACAAGAAAACATTGACTTTGTAATAAAATCTTGAATGAAATTATTCGCTATCTACTTTATTATTAACATCACATCTCTTCTAACCGGTAAGACAATATTATATTAACGATTAGTTGAGAAAGAAAAACACAACAACAACAACACTATGCTTGAATATTTTTTTATGTGTGTCAATAGTTGGTTCGATGTTGAATCGTTAATTGTTTGTAAATCGGATTGTCTTTAGCTTGAAACCATTTCTGTTTGAAGATTTCAGCTGATTGAGCTTTGTCATTTGTCAAATTTGTTTGTTCTTGAGGAAGAATATCGTATGTTTGCTGATCGTATTTAATTCCACTTGCGTGATTGGCGTATCGACGTGAACGAGTAAAACCCATTTGTAAAAATTTTCGTGCCATGTCAGCACCAACAAAATCTTCATTGTCGAGATAATTGAGAAATAAATCATAGATTTTATCCGAAGATTTTCTTGCATCAGAAACGGTTTTGAAACGCCAATGAGGACAGATTTCATTTTTGTATGGTTGACAAATGAGAACGCCTTGTTCACCTCGGCCAATTCGATAGAGTTCCGGATGTTTTCGATAGTCGATATCGGCTTTCCAACCGTAGGATTTGCGATCGAAATTGAGATAGGATGGTAAACGTTTTCGAGACATCTCAATTATCTACAACGATTGATATTTATTTAGAATTAATCGTTTGGAATCATAAAACAAAACAATTCATTCAATTGAATGCAAATTTCGAACGTGAATGTCAAACCAATCGTTTGCTGATTAATGGTGAAACAATCTCATGGATTTTGTATTATCATCATGGTGGATTCGAGATAATCAATCAATCGAAATTAACTATTCGATCGTTTCGAATTGATCAAGAAGGTTTAGCTGTGTGTCAAATAAAAGGTCGAATGAATCGAATTCTCGATGAGAAATTTGTTTTTCTTACGAATGATCGTAAGAAGAATTCGCGAGATGAATGAAAAAAGATTTGAAATTTTGTTTTTTATAGCAACGGATTTAATCGATGAACGATTTGAAGGTTTCGAACAGATTCTCATCGATACAGAAATCAATAAACCTGACCGACATTGTGGTCCCGATAAAAACATTGATTTTAATCGTACCGATATCGCAGATTTTCATATTGATTTCATTCAGCATTACGAACGTGTTCGACATCACACAAATCACATTCAAATTTCGAAAATTCATCATGAAAACGAAGGTTATTTCGAATGTATAGTAAGATTACATAATGGACTCGTTGGCGTTCGAGTCTTTTTTCTCAGTGGTAAATGTCGATTTCAATCGATGTATTTCTAATCGAAAAGAAATTGTTGTTTAGTTGGCGGTGAACCACGTCAAATATCAAATCGAGAAACGCATATCTATTCGGAATTACATGGCGCTCTCACTTTACTCTGTCCGATATTCTCATCGGTACCTGCTTGGTACACGTTTTTAACTCCAGATGATTCGACGATTGTCGGTCAAGATTATCTTCGAATAAAACATCTAACAAGTCAACATTCGGGTTTGTACAAATGTCGAGTAACAACCGATGATGACAGCGATGGTTATTCGTTAACAGCTGATCTTTATCTTGATGTTTACGGTAGAACTGAAATTCTAATTGAGAGTTTTCTTATTGAAATGCATCTTGTTAAGGTCCTCCGGAATATATCGAACCCTATTTGAACGAATACAATTTCATATCGACTAAAAAATCTGTCGAAACGACAATTCGATGTTCACTCAAAGGCAATCCTCCGGCAATCTATCAATGGTTTTTAGGGGATATTTCGACAGATTCTCATAAAGAAATTGTCTCTCAACAAATCGATTATGTAATCACACCGGACAAAAACACAACAATAACATGTATAGCCAAGAATAATCGAGGCATTCAACGACAAGTTTACGTTCTTCAAATAATCGATTGATTCCAATTCGTTTTTTCTTTTCGAAATAAAAAAAAGACATCAGAGGTCGTGCATGATCGTAAACAGATACGATACGATTTGTTATTTTTACTAAAATAAACACGGATTAAAATTATTCTTTAATCTCGCTTGAGCAGCTTTCTAAGCTGTCTGGGATGCCATAGATACCGAAGTTATTTCCGCTCAGAGGTCAAAGATAATTAGTATAGGAGAAGAAACATGTTTCTTTTTTATTTTAAAAGAAAATTAATAAGATACTTGTTCTGCAGGTTGTCAAACTCACAGACGTATGAATTTCTTTCGTTTAACCGAAGAGTAAATAGTTAAATATGTTATTATTTTCATAGTAATCAGCGTTATCTACTACTGTTGAAACATTCTTTTTTATGATTGTATATATGAAATAAAATAACGTGTTTCTCAGACGAAGAGAAAGGAAAAAAATAACATTTTTTATGTTCTCAGAACGGAAAAAGACAGATTAAATGCTTCTTTTTTTTCTTTTTGTAAAGATTGAAAAATATGGGTCATGGACAAATGACTTCACGATTAAAAATCGCTCGTTTCATCATGATTTTGTTCAATGTTATATTCTTCGTAAGCAATATAAAACACACGTACACACACAAAGATTTTTTGTCATATTTAGTTGATTGGTGCGACTTTAATCGGCGAAGGTTTTGATCTTTTAATTACTCATCGATTCGAATATTTTACTGAATCGATGCCAATTATTCACAGTAAGCTATTGAAAATCGAAGCAAAATCTTTCTTTTTTTTCTTATATATTAATTAGATTCGATGATTGAGCATAAAATTATCATATGTATGTGCATGATTATTCCGGGCATTTGTTTGCTTTGTCTTGGTTTCTTCGGTTGTTCAGGCGCATTAACACAGATTGAATGTTTGCTTTTTGCCGTTCGTATTTTATGCTCGATGAATATCAAATGATATTCGATTGTTTGTTTTTAGTATTCATGGATATTAGGCATAGTTTTAATCTGTCAAACAATTATGATTTTACTTTTCGTTTTATTTCGATCGAAAATTCAAAATGAACTTGTATTTCGAATGCATTTATTCATTCAAGAGAATTATCAAGGTCCATTGGATCAATCTCCATCGATGATCTCGGTTCTCATCGATATCATCATGTCTGATGTAAAATCCTTCATTTTTTTCTTCTTTCTATAAAACAAAAAGCGAAATTCGATTATGTTTAATTTAGTTCAAATGTTGTGGAATCGAATCTCCAGATGATTTTCTCGTTTCAACCAAATGGAATCGTACGAATCCATGGTCGAGTTCATCGCAATTATTTCAATATCCGTTGAGTTGTTGTCCAAGGAATCAAACCGATCCATTGTCTCTCGATCGAACGATTGCTTGTGCAACTCAAGGAATTCATCTCTATAAAACAGTCAGTCAATTCAGTTCGATTTTCTCATTCGATTGATTTTCGATTGTTTAGAATTGTTTAACACGATTTACTCATTTGTATTCGTCATATAAAACAATTTTCTTCTCTGTATTTATTTTAATTATTCTGATCGAAGTAAAAAAAAAGTTTATTTTTATTTATTCATTCATTGAATTTTCTTATTCTGTGTAGTTATTTGGCTTCATATTTGTTCTTTTAATTCACCATCGAACACGTCACCATCATCATAATCGAGCCTACGATCTAATCGAACAATCTCCTCCAGCGTATTCGCATCATTTTTTTACTTGAATCTTTTTTGTCAAATAAAAATAAACATATTCCGATGAATCATCATACGAAAAGAAGAAGAAGAAGAAAAAACGAGAGTTGATTATGTATAACAACCTTCGTAATGTATAACGGACACTTTTTTCGTTCTGTTCTTGTCCTTCGACAAGTCTCTGTACGTTCGTTTTTTTCTTTTGCGTCGTCGTTTTTAGAAAATGATTTCAGACATTGTGATATTCATATTGATTAGTTCGACAGTCTTTTGTCAAGAAATCGAACGAGCTGTGATTGCCGATGGTCAGGCATTTCAATTCGATTGTCGACTGGATGAGTCGATTTATTTTGCTCGACAACTCAACGATTGGAAAGAAATTACCGAGAATGACGAAACTTATGTCTACCTCAACCTTAAATATACTCATCTGTCAAACGAGAATGTTCTTCGTGTGACTGTTGACTCAGCTCAATCGAAACATGTCGGCTTTTACGCATGTCGAAAAGCGTCTTGGACGAGTACGGCAATGAGCAGCATTTATCAACTAACTCTTGCTGGTAAATTTTTTAATTCTTTTTTTCCTAGAATAGAATTGCGTTTTTTGAAGAAGTTCAATCGTTTTATTGGACGTATATTTGTCACGGACCGACTGGTTCGTGTCAACGAACGACAACAATCGATCAGTTGGAAATTGCCGATGAAACCTATGTGGATTTCTATTGTTGTGCGTCGGTTAAAGGCTATGAAAAGCTCAATATTCACATGAATATGCTCGGTACAAATCAGGATAAAATCGATGTCAAAACAAAATCTGAATCCGATGGTTCATCGGTGATTTGTGCGAATCAATATACGAAATTTACGAAGAGACTTTCCAGCCAACAAATGCTCACATGTGAATTATTCACCGATGATCGTTCACATTCGACATTATCCAGTCTAATAACGATCAAAGGTTGTCATATTCGAAATAAAAAAAAGAACGGTTTATTGATTTTGAAAATCAATCAATATATTTTAGATGCAATAAAAAGCGATATTGCAGCCGAATGGAATTCAAATTTCGATAGTGATCAAAATGTCAACAATCCATACTTTAACTTTCAATCGCACACTCGACGTCGATCACGAAGAATCACAAGATTCACTATTCTCTTGACTTCACTCATCGCTAGTCTACTCGCTCTTATCTTCGTTATTGTTCTTCTAATTTGCATTTTACGAAAGAAACAAAGTAGAGTCGCGTTCTTCCTTTTCTTCGTTGAATATAGCTTAATTAACCTTTTCTCTTGATATTTATTCTAGCAAAAGCATCAAGGTAAGTTCAATCGTTAACATTCAATTGTCGAATCCATATCTCTTGACTATTCAAGGACGAATAATACGCCAATTGTCAAACAATATTCTCCCGTTCAAATCTCCGAATCATCGTCAGCACATTACGTGAATATTCATCAAGATATTGAAAATCCCTATGAAGAACCAATTCCTCTGCCTCGAACTAAATTTCCAACTCGTCGTTGAGTCTTTCGTTGTGTACAAATCACAGATTTTATTTTTCTTTGAATTCAATTCCAGTATTTTCAATTTGACAGAAATAAAAAAAAATTTTTCAAAATATAGAAGGTTTGCCTTGCGACAGTAGTTTCATCTTTGAAAACAATCTATAAATTATATCGTTTTGTAATTTATACGAAGAAAATGTTTATACCAAGTATCCATCGTTAAATTCAATATAATCCACTAATTATTTGATGAAGATACGATTATCTGTATTTGGTCGTAATTTTGTCATGTATAAGCTATATATTTCTTTATTTTGGTATATTCGATAAAATACCCAAAAAGTATGTAGAGAAATTAGATTTTCTTTTCTTTTCGTTGATTTATACAAATGAAATTTTATTTTTGATTATTTGAGAGAGAGAAAAAAACGCAACTACAGAAAACGATTTCAGTATAATCGAAGAATTTTAGCGAATTGATTTTTCATTTGATTGAATAATCGTTGAAAACGATCGCGAATATAGAGCGTATATCGATGGATTTCATCGCGAAGATTACCAAAAAAATCTCGATGGACACCAACGACAGTGACGTCATTTTCGAATTCAATATCTGTCGGAACTGTTGCTCGATTAGCTATACAAAGGAAAACGAATATTTCACAAGAAAACAAAAATTAAACAAAACGTACCAAGACTTTGACAAACAGCACATGTTTCCATAGTTATTAAATTTTCATTTTGAACAAAACACCAAGGCCCATTGACATTCGAATTCGGATTTCGACAGAAATTCTCAGCTGATTCAATCGATTGATCAGCAAAGAAATTCTCAGCAGTAATTAATTCCGGATAAGTCTTTTGCAAATCAATCCATGGAAAACATTCATGTTCGAATTTACTTATCGAATATTTGCCTTGATAATGAAGAATTCCATCATCAGTTATGCTACAATCTAAAACAGTAGATCGTTGTCAAATACGAAAAGAAAACTAGATCAAACGAAATTCTACCCGAGATATTTCGAACGATTATTGGTTTGCATTGAAATTGAGCAGTAAACGCGAGGACTAGGAAGACAATTTTCAACATTGTTCGAGAAGGAACAAGTAAACAAATGCCTATATAATACACTTCTATCTATCTATCTAAGTTCAATCGGATCATCTGAACAGATGTCACTAATCATCAACAACGATTAATTTCTTATTTTAATTAAATTCAAATCGATATTCAACAAAAAGAAAATCTTCATATTTGAACATTAAAAAAAAATAATTTTTTTTCACTTGATGTTTCTGATAGGTTGGCTGAGTCCACCTGTACGAAATGAGTCTCATCATCCTATGATGATGATGTTCTATTTTCGTATTAATAAAAATCCCTCTTGCGTATTGAATTTTTTGATTCAATGTTGAAATGTTTTTGTTTATCAATTCGATTTAATGAACCGTTCATTCGGTAATATGTCTCGTTTAACTACACAAACGCCAGGTACGGAATGGGAGGATCTACGTAAACAAGCTTGTCAATATGAAAATGAAATCGAAACCAAACTAACATCATTCTCCAAACTCTGCTCGAACTATTCGGCACATGAACAAAATGATTCACCGACAACAACGAAATCATCGATCGAAACAATTTCGATTGACATTGACAATCTGCTCGAACGTCTCACAGATATAACCAAACGAATGTCGGATATTCTACCATCGTTACACAGTCCTGGTTCGCCCGCTACACATACCGTTCAACGACATTTCGAAATTCTTCAAGATTACCGTCGCGAATACGAACGTACGAAGTCCAATCTGAGAAATCTCCAACGACGTGAAGATCTTCTTCTTCACACCAATCCCGACTTGAATTCCTCATCATCAACAACAACAGCGAGTCATTTGAATAGTCGTCGACAAGATTTCTATCTTCGAGAAATGACACATTTGAATAATTCACATAAATTAATGGACACGAATTTAGACATGGCTGCGCTGATACGAAAGGATCTTGCCGATCAAAAGAAACATTTTCTTACCATTTCGAATAAAATCAATTCGCTAGCCAATCGATTTCCGTTAGTTAATAATGTTTTACAAAAGATAAAAATGAAAAAACGCAAAGATTCACTTGTACTTGGCTGTGTCATCGCTGTTTGTTTTATTATACTTCTTCTCTATTCATTACGATAGAATATAAAAGTTCGCTTTTCTTTTTTTTTCTTGTTTCTTTAATAAAAAACCAGCAACAACAATCCAGAACAATTTTTTGCTGAAAATATATTCCATATCTATCTTCAGATCATGCGACTATCGTTGATTCTTCAAGCGGCAGCTAAAAGTACCCGACAATTACTTGTCAATTGTGAATCTCAAGCGACTGGCCATCGAGTCATGAGAATACGCGAGCGAACACAAGACAAATTGGAATTCTTACATGTCGATCCATGGATTGATCAACTAGTTCTTTACAAGGAAACGCGAAAAATAAAAACATTAGAAAAACAAAAAATCCGAGAGATTCATCTTAGTCGTTTAACTTAGTTTTCATTTTGTTTGTTTGTTAAATAAACTAAACTCTCCTCTCCTGTTTCTAGATGAATCCGACTTTGAGTCTATACAAACAATTAATTCGTGAATGTCGAAAATTTTCACTTTATAACTATCGGTATGAGCGAAAGCGAACAGCCGATTGAATGAGTTGGGCTTTTGTGTTTGTTTTTTCAGAGAATATTTTCTACGGCGTGTGAGAGAAGAATTTCGACAGAATCGATCGATTCAAGATCCCGTACAAATATCGAATCTACTCAAACGAGCTCAACAAAATCTCGAGATCATTCGACGACAGGTTTGCATTTAGCTTTTCAATTTCAAATCTCGTTTCGAAATCTTTGCATTTTAGGTCATCGTCGGCAATCTCTACGCGCCTGCCCAACGCTCGATCATCGAGAATAAACAGTAGACAGATAGAAAAAAAGAGAGCCCGCATATCTTCGTTTTTTTTTTTTGTATTCTCGTATTATCAATAAAAGTTGTTGTATCATCATGATATCTCGGTTTCGTTTGTTTATCTCATCCTTGACGATATGATATAATCATCTCGAATGACTCGTTCATTTTTCTTTTATCTTAGAGATGTTGATGAAACGTTGTTTTCTCTTGTTGGTCTTGTTGATTGTTCTACAATTAACCACAGCAAAATGGGCTCGTTCACGACGATTGAATATGTTGAATCGTTCGTCGAACACGATTCGTGATGATCGATGTCGACAATTTAAAAAGTTTACGCAAAAAGTCGATCATTTCGGATTTGTTAATAATGATACGTATGAACAGAGATATACATTGAATACAGATCATTGGCAAAGTGGTAAACCGATCTTTTTCTATGCGGGAAATGAAGGTTTGTTGTTGAGAGAAATCGAAGAAATGAGATTTTGTTTTGTTGTCGTCTTCAGGTGATATCGATCTTTTCTGTGATAATACCGGTTTTAGTAAGTTTTCATTGATTGAAGTCAAATCAATCGAATTGAATTGATGATATTTAGTGTGGGATATTGCTCCATTATTTAACGCTATGGTTGTCTTTGGTGAACATCGTTATTACGGTCAATCATTACCCTACGGAAATCAATCGTATTCAAAACCTGAATATGGTAAAATTGAAGAACGTTCGAGTTAAAATATTTGTTTTTTTTTGTCTTTTCAGCGAGATATTTAACTAGTGGACAAGCACTTGCTGATTATGCTTATTTACTCGAATCAATTCGAAGTACAATCCAAGGTGCTGAGAATAGTCCAACCATTGTCTTCGGTGGATCATACGGTGGCATGTTAGCTGCCTATTTCCGTATCAAATATCCGCATATCGTTGCTGGAGCTCATGCAGCATCGGCACCCATTCTTCAAATGACAACACCATGCGAAGCATTCTCTCGTGTAGGATTTCTCTTTACGTAGTTTGACTTCGCGTAAATATTGAACTGAATTCATAGATTGTAACACAAGATTTCCGAGAAGAAAGTCCGCAATGTGCGGGTATAGTTCGTTCATCATGGGATGCATTCAATCGTATTGGTTCGACACCAAGTGGCCTTCAAGAATTGACAAGCCTTTTCAAACTCTGTAATCCATTGAAATCAGTTGATGAATTGAAAAATTGGTTGAATGATATGTATGGTAACATTGCCATGGTTGATTATCCGTATCCAACATCATTTCTCGCTGATTTACCGGCATTTCCTGCTCGAGTTTTTTGTGCTAATGTTACACAATCATCAGAGAAAATGTCGAATGATGATGTTGATATTGTCAAACGAATTGTCAAAGGTGTCAACGTGTTTTTTAATTATACAGGTCATACGCAATGTTTTGATACTGGTTCACAAGGTACACCAAGTCTTGGTGATCTCGGTTGGTTCTATCAATCATGCACTGAATTCGTTATGCCAATGTGTTCTGATGGCGTCAATGATATGTTCGAGAAAGTTCCTTGGGATTTTAAAGCATTTTCCGATGAATGCTATGCTCAATGGGGAGTTCGTCCACGATTCGAATGGCCATATATTGAATATGGTGGCAAAAATCTAACTGATTTTCGTTATTTTACAAACATTGCATTTACAAATGGAAATCTTGACCCATGGTCGGCCGGTGGTGTTCAAACAACAATAACTCCTGCACTTCCAGCTATTCATGTTCAAGGCGGTGCTCATCATCTTGATTTACGTGCTGCAAACAAAGCCGATCCACCAAGTGTCATCGCTGCTCGTCAACAAATCGTTGCTTTGATCCAAAAATGGATTTTATAAGTTTTTATTTTTATTTTTTTTTTTTGAGAAGAAACATATAGACATTGACAATAAAGAAAACAATCATTTTGAGAACAGTACATGCTTTTTTCTTTTTAAATTAATAGACAAGGTAAATTTAAATGTAAAATTGGATGATTATAAGACATACGTTTCGACCTACTCAGGAGTCATTATCAAGAGGGTGTTGAGGAATGATATCATACGTGATTTCACTACTTTGATTCGCTCCCCATTCCGTTCTAGATAAGAAAGAAACCTTATTTGATTATATGAATTTTCAAATATTTCACTTACCATTGATTAACTTTTTCTAATTTTCCCTTGATTGTTTTGCCTGCTTGATTCGTTCTTCATATCTAAAAATCTTAATAAAACGAAATTAAAATAGTTTCATGATATCAGACGAATTGAATCGAAATAGAAATGCTTACTAAGTCAATAGCCATTTCTTCGAAAAGCAAGTATGAATGATCAATTAGCGATATTCGTTAGTTTACTCGATTATGT
>ERZ778019.832-NODE-832-length-51334-cov-13.238382_pt1 | contig 51334 bp, 59 predicted proteins | sample MGYA00375749_ERZ778019 | MGnify/ENA primary metagenome ERZ778019 (study PRJEB29350, sample SAMN05389821) | bioreactor metagenome | isolation source: Ammonium sulfate bioreactor | place: South Africa: University of Cape Town | collected 2014-03-17 ... | reverse complement strand
TATCGAGCGCTGAATGCGCGTCGGTCAAGAGCAAGAATTTGTAATAAGACTGACCAATCGACAGAAAGGAGAGAACATTGTTCATCAACAACATCTTGCTCCTTTCTTTTTCTGCTGCTATTCTTCTCCTCTCTCTCTCTCTTTTCCCTCCCTCGTTTAGCTCTTGACGCATGAAAAAAAGAAAAGAGGAAAATCTCCTCGCCGTCGTCGTTGTCGTCGACGAGACGTATGCGTACACAAATTGAACGAGAAGAATATATTGTAGAAGAAGCGTATGTGAGAGAGAAAAGAGAGAGAATAAACGGATAGTGGCGGTTAAAGAGAAGTAGAGAAAGAGAGGGACAGACCAGCGTATGTGCAGAGAACATCTATCGTTTCTTCTCTGACAACAAATAGTACGAACGAGCATCCATTCACATTCATAGATTTAGGTAAAAATTGAACAACAATAACAATAACAACAACAATCATTCTTTGCCAATCGATTATGACATCAGTTTCTCTTACGATATACGTCGTCTGTCGAACAAATATACTCAATTGATCCATTTGATACAGAACTAAACTATGCCACGCCAATATCAAGTTTAATCCTCTGTATACTCGTCATTATCGTTCATCAATTACTTCGCCGTTTCCTTTTACTTTTATTCATCGAAAACGAAGACTGCACAAAAAAAATTTACACGTATTTTGTTTCTCTCGGTATATGATGATACATAATTCAAAATGAATATTATCGAAAATGCTGAAAAAGAATGTGCCGTACTCGGCTCATTATTTCAAGGAATTGTCAATGAAATGAAGGTTCGTATTAATATCAAAGTTAATATTCAATTGTTAGTTAGTCGGTCAGAACGAATCAAAGGAAATTACATCTGTTTGACAAAAGACATCATACTAAAACTATGAAGACCTTTCAATACCAAGGTCTCCTTGATTATTATGCATCACACAAACTATCTCACTGAAAAAGAAAAGAAAAACTTTGATTTTTTTTGTCTGTCTTTTCTTTTCTATAGAACAGTTCATCATTATGGGAAGATCTTTCATCGAAAGCAAATAAAATGCATATTCAATTGAAGTAAGTGAACAGCACAATTCTCTCCAATCAACCTTGAGAAGAATTCTATTCCGAATACTCTTGTGCATAACATATTCATTGTATTTGCCTGATCGAATCAAGAAGAAAAGCATTTGACAAGAAATATTCTTGTAGTTACAGACATAGCTGATTTTCTTTTATGTCTATCAACGAGACTAGATTGAGTTTCATTGATGACTACAATCGATAATTAAATGATATATACGCACGCAAAGAGAGTCAGCTACAGCTGTCACAATAGTTTCATCGAAATAACTCATTATCACTTCACTAACTTCTCTCGATGAACATAGACTAGACAAATCATTAGTTAATATAAATAAAAATTTACGTTTCAGCTTAACTCACAGACAGATAGACATGTAAATGAATTTGATGTTGATATTTACAAACTAATTCTCTCGTATGATTTAAGTTTTTCTTCTTTTTTTGTGCTGTTTATAAATGTCAATCTTCTTTGTGTTTTTCGTGTAGAACGACAGTAGTTACAATCAGTCATTTTCTCGATGCATTTCAACGTATTGCTGATTTAGCAACGAATACGAAAGGTGGAACGAAAGATATCGGTACAGCTCTCACACGTTTAATCCTACGACATAAATCGATCGAACAAAAATTGAAATGTCTAACGAATTCACTTGTTGAAACGTTTATTCAGCCGTTGAATGATTCGATTGAAGATTGGAAAAAATCGGCAAATACTTTAGACAAAGATCACGCAAAAGGTCTCAAAGGTATGTCGAAACAATTAGTTGCCGAAGAAAATTCTCTTCATTTTGAATAATATATGATTTGTTACATTCTTAGATTACAAAAAATTACGTAATGAACTCCGTAAGAAAGCATCTGAAGCTGTTAAACTACAGAAGAAATGTCGAAAATGTAGGTTGAAATCTTGATAAAAATAATGATTTGTGTTTATTGATTCTTTTTTTTCTTTTCTCAAGTACCTAAACATGATATTCTACATAATAAATTAAATACAACAATTCAAGAAGTATCGAATTATTATAGCATGTTAGAAGAACGTGAAAAGCAAGCGCTTCGATCGGCTATGATCGAAGAACGTAGTCATTTTTGTACATTATTTAATTTATTAAAACCTGTCATGGAAGTGGAAATATCTCTTGCATCGGAAATGAGTCATATTGAAGACCTCGTTCAATGTTTAATTAAACAAACAACCGATCCACATTGTTTACCGGCAACAAGTGAACAAGTGATTAAAGATATCAAAGGAATCGATTATAGTACTATTGTTGCGTTTAAAGTAAAAGAAAACAATCGTTCGTTCGATTGAATCAATGTTGTTGTTTTGTGTAGACTCCGCCGTCATCGCCGGGCTCGTTGAGTTCGAGAAAATCGAGTGTTTGTTCGATAAATAGTATAAGTAGTTCATCGTCGAACTCAACAAATAATTCACGAAGTCCAAGTCATCCTCAACAATCACAAATACCGATACCTATTCAACAACAATTCTATCAATCGAATACAAATCGATCATCATCGATACCTGTACGCTATTTTTCTTTTTTTCTTTTGGTTCGAAATTTCTATTGTGAAAATTTAGTCGAATGTTGCTGTTAGTCGAATATCGAGTGTTTCATCGCAAGACTCAGGTTTTACATCTCAAGAACAGTTCTTTGCTCGACCACCTTCGCCACTAGCTGAATCCGAAGTAATTCAAAGACAAGATTAAATAGATTTGAGACGAAATTTTCGAAAAATTTCAGCGTGAAATCGACGGAAGTACAAATGCATTGATCGCTGTTTCATCGACTTTAAATGCTTGGGCTAAACGTCCTGAAATTCCGTCGAATTCCAAACATCCGGCAACGGTTACCGGAGCTCCAGAACCATTGAAAAACTGTCGACCTGCAATAACAGCACATACGTTCGATCCACCGCCGCCAAGTCTATTCGAAAAGCCGAATTGGCAAATCTACGAAGAAACAAATCTCGTTCGTGACGATGCGACTCTTTCTCGTCAACATTCACTTGCAGCTCGTCGTTGTCGTGTTCGAGATCTCAGTCTCGAACGACATTCATCAATAACCAATACAAATGGACGAATAAAAGTCAGTCAAACACAAGATTACTATGGAACAATGACAAATCGACTTAGTCCAGGTAGAGAGATTTTCTAAACACAGACATTTATCTTGACAGCCCGATAGAATTGCCAAGGCTAATCGACATATAATTATTATTATTATTCCCGAAGAATTTACTCCATAAAAATGACTAATACATTGTTTGTTTCTAGAAGACATCAATCAACGTTTGAAAAATGGTTCATTACAAAAAGAAAATATGGTAGGAAAAATTCGACTTTTGTCTTTTGTTCTTATTATTAAATTTGTTCTAGACTTCTGATCCCCGGTCAATTGTCTGGCGTGATCAAACGCATCAAAACGGAAATGGTGTGTACGGTAATTATTACGGTCGACCCTCATTAGAATCTGCTAATGAAACATTAGATGAGAGTAAGTTGAAAACATTGACTTTGTTTTTTCATAATCAAAATTTTGTTTTTTCTAGTGTATGAATATCTAACGAAAAGTATGGATTCATTTGATTGATAAATATGATTTTAATTTTGACTTTTTTTGCTTTCGATTTAGGTATTCATCCAACTAATCAACAACAAAAGAATGAGACGCTCCGTCGTGGCATGTCAATGGCTGTCCCAGCTCATGAGAAACCAGCTCCACCTGTTCGTCGTACTCCATCCATGAGTGTCAATGCTCAAACATCTACTAGAATTCAATATAAATCAACTCAGGCAACAGTTCAATTGAATACTATTGAAGATTTTCCTCCGCCACCACCGGATTTTCTCCTATCCGAAGAACCTAAACTATCTCCTCCTCGTCCTCCTCCTCCTCCACAATCATCAGCAAATGATCCTCATACATCATTACTCTCGGAAATTCAACGTGGTTTTAAATTACGCAAAACAACAATTCAACACGATCGATCAGCGCCACGTATAAGATAATTTATTCTCAGGAATGACTTTGTGCAGATAATTGTTCGTATTTATATTTAATCATGACAAATGATCATTGTTCCCTCGTTTTTTTCTCTTCTTCTTCTTCTTTGTAAATAATTTATCTAATCAATGTTTTCTGTTTTCTTTGTTCATGTATTATTCTGATTGTTGTCTAATGTTTTGATCACTTTTCTTTTTCATACAAAGACGAGCATGATATAATTGAATTTATCTCCGAGAAAGAATCTCAAATTAGTATAAACAAACAAAGCGAGAGCGAGAGAGATAACAATCATCAAGTGATCGTTACGATTTTATTTCGAGAGAAGACTAAAAATCTATCATACGCAGAACACACATACAAAAAAGAAGAAGGATGTCTTTTTTTCATTTCTTCAGATATTTGAATTTTTAGCATTCATTTCCATTAGTTCTTTATCAGCTTCGTAATCGCTGGCGAGTTGTTCATCTTGAACGTCATCTCGTGCCCAGGGCTCTGTCTCGCCACGAGCTAATAATGTAAAACTAATTGCAGATATAAGAAATGAAACAGCATAGATTGTAAATGCAACACGCCATTCACCAGCCGTTTTCTGCAAACGAAAAAAAAGATTAAAAAGAAAAAGAAGAGCCAACTAATTCTACGAACATGTTTCGTAATAAGACTTGTGATAACCGGAGCACAAAAACCGCCAATACTCGCTAAAGATATCGAAAATATTTTTTGTAGTTAGTAAAATGAATTGAGAAGAATAAACTTACAGATTGTATTACAAATACCGAAAACAACACCGGAGTGAACGCCACTATAATCGCCAACGTTGACAACATAACCACCGGACATCATAAATCCACTAAAATGAAAAGAAATTTCGTTCGTTTGCTAATCGAATACGTTTTGAGAATCATCTCGACCTGAAAGCAACGCCAACGATTAATAAGATAACTGCTAAATATCGACTTTCACAATCGAGAAATGAGATTATCAAAAGGCAAATAGCTGGTGCTAATGTGCCAACACCATGAAATAATTTTCGAGTGTTAACACGTTTTAAATATTTTCTTTCAATTAAAAAATCAGCAAAACCTCCGCTTGTCACGACGACCAAAAAACTTGCAAGATGCGGAAGAGCAGATAGAAGACCATTTTCTTCTATACTGAACAATAGAACTTCGCTCATATATTCCGGCACAACTGCCCAAATAGCTAAAAGAATTGAAAATATGTTTCACAAAAACAATACGTTTTTCAACAAACCATAGAGACCAAAATCGCAAAAAACCATTGATATCAGTGTACACCAAAATCCTGACGAACGAAGCATTGGTCCCCAAGGTGTTCGCTACATACAAACAAATTCAATTTCAGCTCGTTTTCCTTTTCTTACAGTATTCGTATCTTGAATTTTTTCTTCAGCTTTACACGCTCGAATATATTCTTTTTCTTCGGCTGACATATGTTTATTTGTTGCTGGTGTATCACTAGCGAATATAAGCCAAACAAACGACCAGACAACACCAAGACCGCCTAAATCGAAGAAATTTTCAAGAGAAATACGACTTTCTTAAACGATTTTACCGAGAAGATAGAAGAAATAGGTCCAACCATATCGAAATATGAACGGTATAGCGTCATTCAACGAAAATGTACAGAAAAATCCGCCGATGATCAATGCAACGATTGTGCCCATGGATGGTCCTGTACGACGAAGAAATAATCGAAGAAAAAATTGGCGAGAGAAAAATTTTACCAGAACTTTGAAATGAGAGAAGAGTCGTTCGTTCTGAGGCAGGTGCCCATGTTGACCAAAAACGAAAGATTGTTGGCCAAAGACCTCCCTTCGAGCAAAACCAAACGAAATTTATCTCAAATCATATCGATTGGCTCTTACTTGAGCTGCACCAGCTAGAATACGCAATATAATCACGAAAGCTGAATGAAATTTCGAAAAAACAGGTATTAAAATCGTTGCTAATGATGATACAAAGATAAGAATAGCAAGAAATCGTTTTGGACCGAGAATATTAACAGCAACCGACGACACAACTTGCGTCATTGCGTAACCCCAATAGAACGAACCAAGAATAATACCACGCGTTTGTTTTGGCCAATTAAGAACTTGACTTATCTATTAGAATTTTCAATAATTCGAAAATAGATCATAGACTTGTCAATCAATAGTTACTTACCGATCGACTTTTTTGTGTTGTATGTTTATGGCATGATGCTGGAATAGGTCGATCAATGGCAATCGGATGATCAGCATGTGCTGAAGTCGCATTATCCGATACTGGATCAACCATACAAACAATTCCAACACTGAAATTTTCAAGAATTTTAAGATATTGTCTAATTTGAGAATTTGATTCTTACGCAATTCCATTTCGTTGAGCATAACAAAGGAAAAATCCCAAGAATGCCAAAAAAGCCAAAAGTAATCGATGTGAACATAGAAGAGGTGCTAATTAATTAAAAATTATGTCGTATTTCTCTTCTTCTTTTTCCTACATTGACTCACCTTTTGTTTGCGCTCCTTTACTGGAAACCATGGCTCTATCCTTTGAAATGAATATGTCGTTTCAAGTTCGATGAATCAACTGATAACAAGAACGTCTAATCTATCTGAAAACTAGTTTAACGAACAGAACAACATGTTTATTCGTTATTTGCTGATGCAACATCCGGCCCCGTTTACTTTCATCAGACCCAAGTGGGCATAAGAAAAGACAAAAAAAAATAGAGAGAAAACGGGAAATTATCCCTAATCGAATCAATCATCAAATCGATTTCCTGACAAGATAATATTTATTCATTGAAGTTTTTCTTTTGTTGTACTTACGTACGTCGAAGACCAAGACCGTGTTCTTGTTGAAATGCTCTATTTTCACAGCGCCTTTTATTCTCAATATTTCTGCATATTAACACGTCGTACGAAAACAGACAACATTTCATCGAATCACACAATGAACGTATGCTGGGCAAAGATTTTAGAATGTTATATATTCAAAATATTTGTTCGATCATATTTGAGGGAAAAAATTCAAATAATATTAAGAATGTTAAGTTTTTATTCGCAGGAATAATAATGAATATTGAAAGACTACGATTAATCAAGTAAAAGCAAACAGACAGACAAACGAACGAAATCGTTTTGTCTTTTTCTTTTTATTGAGTTTCAAGAAAAAAATCTTGTGGGTCATCGAAAAAGTCTTGTTTAGGTGGTACATAATCGCACGATGGGAAATCATGATTATCATTTGCATGTCGTTGTTTATGATGAGCATAGAGTTGATTTTGATGAAGAAAACCTTTTCGACATACTTCACAGCTAAAACAAAAAACAAAAATTTGACTTTTTTTTATTCGTCATGGTTACCTAAATGGATATTGATGCGAATGTCGAACAATATCGTGATCACGTAAATGTTCAGGTCGAACAAATGTTTTGACGCATATTTGACATTTGAATAATCCACCGTCAGCTGTATGTTTAGCAGCATGTTGTTTCAATTTATCTTTTCTGTAAATACATTTCTTTGAAAAAAAAAATCTTCGATTTAGTCTCTCTTACCGAGCAAATGCTTCTTCGCAACCATTTTGTTCGCATTTAAATGGTTTAACATTCGAATGTTTAGTATTGTTATGTCGATTCAAATGAAACGTTGTCTTAAATGTTAATTTACATGTTGTACAGCTTTTCTGTTTTGGTATTTGTTCATTATGGTTAGTTAGAATATGTCGAGATAGATCATTACGTTTTCGAAACGATTCAATACAAATTGTGCATCGATAGAGAGCGGGATCCGAATGTTGAGCGACATGATTATGATAAGAATTATTCGTATAGAATTCAGCTGGACATAATTGACAAAGAAATCGATGAGTTTCATAGAGTGTATGATTTTGTAATTGTTCAGAGGTTGGAAAGGATTTTTTACATATTCGACAACGATATGTATGCTTTCGACGACGATTATATGCGTTACGTCGAGATGAAGTTACATGCCGTTTTTGACTATGAATGTAAGCATGACGAATATAATCAAATGGTTTATCGAATAATTGAGCACAGGTTTCGTTTAAACAACGAAATACTGGATTCAAACAATGAACTGAACGAAAAGAGTTTTTTGGTTTTATGAAAACAAAACAATGGAAATATTCGTACTCATTCGTTTATGCATGGTGAACGATGCATTTGACGAGAATGTTACTGTACACTGTTTACATTCCAATGGTACAGATGACGGTTCCTCGAGTAGATCTGTGTAGCTTGATGATGATTCTTCATTGTTGAAATTCGAATCTTCATTAACCCATGTTGAATGTTCGAAAACATGATCTTCTAAGACAGTTGGCGCATCGAAATGTTCGTCACAAACTGGACATTCTAATGGATTCATTTGAGACATACTATTTTCAATAGTCAAATCTTCATGTTTATCTTCTTGAACAGGCTGCTGAGAGAATAACAAATCAAAAGTTGGCTGTTGTTGTTGTTGTTGCTCTTGTACTTGTGTTGATTGATCGTAGAAAAGATCTGTCGACGATGGTATTGCCATTGAAACATCATGAATGATAGAATCTAATTCTCCTTGAAGTAGATCTGCTGTTGTTGCATAGATATGACTTGTTATTTGAATATTACAATTCGTACGATGAGCAAGAAATAAATTTAAATCCGTGAAATTTGCATGACATTTACCACAAATAAATAAATCGTCGATAGTATTATCAGTCACTGAAAAAGACGCTCGAATGACTTGTTTCCTTGTATTTCAACTTACTCATTGTTAAAACATGTCAATGAAGTTCTTTTGCGTTTGCCTACTTTTATTTTTTTATTGATGCAATAATAAAAACAAAGAATAACTTCACTTTTTTCTCGTTTTTTTTTCTAATAGTCAATTCACAAGACATAACTTGTCTCGCCTCATCGAAAACAAAATCAAAAATAAATATTCTCAACCAATCATAATTAACGACGATAGATGATGATGAGAAGAAACAAAAAAAAACGAAAATGCATTTTTTCCTTGTATCTACTGGCGCTAGAGTCAATTCAGAGATAAAGTTATAAAAACGATATAATTATTGACATGAATTTTTCTTTTCATCTTTTCAATGTTTTGCACGTTGAAATCTACGTACAATTTAAAAAAACACAGATACACGAATAAACTCATCGAAATCAGGAGTAAGAAAGAAAGAAAAAACACACACACACGAATTTATCATGTATCCACCGTCGATTCGATTTCATTTCGATCTGTAGGTTCTTCTTTTTTCATGAATAATGTTTCAATAATATCAACTAATGATGACGATTGCTGATCAGCTTGTGTGAGTTCATCGGTTTCAGTTTGAGACTCGAGTGTATTGGGATTAGTTTCAAGATTTGTCGACTCATTTGAGATTGTATCGGATGAAGTATTAGTATTTGTTTCATCGATGAGAGTTTTCAACGAATTATCTGCAGGCAAATGTTTTGTCTAGAGAAAAAAATACGATTAACGAAATTTAAATTCGAAGAAAGAAAATATACTTCGTATTGAACATCTTGATAGCAAATAGGATGATAAGTATTTCCATTGACTCTGATTGCATCTTTCAAATGCCATTCTTCTCGATTGTCATCGAAGAAATTTTCAAATGGATCATGACAAACAAAACAACGCTAAAAGAAATTCAATAAAAAAAACAGATAAAAAAGAGATAGATCTATGTTTTACATCATCATTTCCTGTTGCTGGACAGGAGATAATTCCATTCGTTGAGACCGTATTTTCTCCTTCGATAACGAGATGATTTTCTTTTTCCACTGGTCGTACTTCATTCGTCATTAATTTTCTCAATCGAACTTGTTCTTCAAGATTCTCTTCATAGATCGCCCATTCTTGTACCGAAGGAAACCAATTCTGCGTTCGTTGCGAGAGCGTATTGCTTTTATTTGTATTCAATTCCTTTTCTTGTTTGTTCTCAATGAAATGCCAATCGAGATGTACGGCATATGCTTGCTTCTGTCGAGCCGTAAAACGAAGACCACAGACAGTACATTGATCTTTGCCAATGTATAATTGCTGAACGATGCCAATGTATCTCCTAGAGAGAGAGAAATTCGAATGAAGTTTTGAGTAAGAGAGTTTTTATACTTTTTTAACATGTTGATATTGGCTTCGAGAAGCGATGGAACCGGTGCGATGTTTTCTTCTTCGTAGTTTCGTATTTTCGTTTCTCGACCTGTGACGGGATCGTATCGAGGTCGTTTATTTTCTTCGTCGAGATGATTTTCATCATGCAAACGTTTGATCAGAGGAGGCGGACTGTGTCGATCGTTGGAAATCGATGAAAACAATGGCGGTGGTGGTGCTGGTGCCGGTGGCACAGGAGGAAGGAAAGGAAAGAAATTGTAATGTGAAATGTAGGATAAAGGTGCGCCGACAGTTGCTAAAATCTGTAGAACATGTCGAGAAGCATCGATACCGAAGGTCGACATGGGAAATGTCGGTGCTGGTGCGAGAGTGGTGGTTTGTGGTGCGTGTTGCTGAGCGAATTGAAGGAGTTGTTGTTGAAATGGAAGCGGATTGGTTTGTTGTTGAGGAGTGGGATTATTGATTAAGGTTGGCGAATTATTCTGTTGAACAGTCAAACGTTTGACTTCACTTTGAAGGATATTCTGCAAGAGTTTTAATGTAGCATGATATTCATCAGATGATAATTCGTTGGATTTGTATTTCTGTTCGGCGAGTGAAAGACATTTGGAGTTGATTTCGAAGATTTTGTCAGCATCGAGAGACGTTGTTGTTTTGGTTTGTGCTGATGTTAGATTTTCATTTTCTCGATAATCTTTATCCGTACTACCGAATAGATTTTCCGTTGAACGAACTTGAAAATTGGCCGGTGGTTTTATACGAAAACCTTCGGCTAGAGCTGTCGATTGTTTGATAACAAACGGTCCATCATCATCATCAACACCGTCGATATCTTTTTCCTCGTTCTGATTTTCATCGGAATTATCTTCACCATCAGAACTATCTTCATCGTCATTTTGATTCATTGTTGCTTGTAGAAGTGCGTTTGCACGTCGACGTAATCGTGTTGATGGTCGACGTTTTTTATTTTTCTTCTTTTTCTCCAGAGTTTTTCGAATTTTCGATTGTTGTTCACCGTCGACGCCGAGATCGAGAACATGTGCTGTTTCGTGTCGAATGCGTTCCATTCGATCCAATGGGATCATATGATACAACTCAGCTCGAGACGTTAGTTCGGAGAGTTTCGGTGGCGCGACAGATATCGGCGGTTGATTGACCGTTCGAGTTCGGAACACAGTCGAATCGGAATCGTTCTGTTGACGAAGATGATCGGTCATTGATTGTGATTGATCTTGATTGAGATTTGAATTGTCTTGACTGAATGGTGGCGGATCAGGTACTCGAGCAGTTATTGGCCATGCAGGATCGATATCATGTGTTCTCGCGTCGAGATTGTACAAACATAGATTTGTGAAGAATGGCGTCCAAGTTTTTCGAAGTTTGAACATAGCTGAACGAGTGTCTTCGTCGACTTTATGAAACGCAACGGAAAATAGAACGGGTAGTTTCGTTTCGAATAAATGAACGTAAATCGTTGAACGAAGATTTTTAACAATCGAATCGAGAACATATAACGCCGGAAGAATGTACTCAGTTTTTGTCTAAACATAGAAAAACGAAATCAAAAGTTGTTGTTTCTGTTTTTCGTGACACAAACTTCGAGAATTCGTTCTTCGATTGCGCGAACGATTAATTGTGCATGATGAATTTTCTTTTCGGCAAGGATTGTCAATGTGTTTATCAATGGTTTGCTGTTCATTTTTAAATCATTTAACATATTTCGAAATTCTTCATAATCATCTTTCGCTGCCATCATTTTGTCCTACTAAATCAAACAAACACTACGAATGCAATCGGAAAATGTTTGCTTGGATTTTCTAAATATCGAAACAGAAAACAAACAAAGATTTTTAATCGAGAAAAATTAAATCATTCAATAGGCTCGTTTCTTTTCTCACTCGAACATACTTACATTGAAATACAAAACTCATTTCAAACTTTAGATTAGAATTTAAACGAAGAAAAAGACAAGAAAGATAAATTTATATTCATACGATTATTCCGTTTTTTTTCAAAAAAAGAAAATTCATTCGATTGTACAAAAAAATAGAAAATAGTCTTTAGAAAATTCTTAATGCATCTTGTCACCGAGCAATTCGTTGAAATTGATTAACCATTTCGTGTTTCCAAAGTAAAGCAAAGAAAAAACAACACACACACACGTAATACAACTAACAAAACTATTAGATGAGTCTTTTTTTCCAATGAATCAATCAATTTATTTATTTCGAAAGTTTTATATAGATGGCGTTTTGAATCAGCAGACAAAAAAATAATAAAACACAATTTCTATGAAAGTTTTGGACAATTGAATTCACAACGTAAATCGAGTGCCCATGGAAGTAGATCTTTGAAATTCGACGCACGTTTATGATCTGCTGGATGTGTCGATAGATAATCATCGTTTTCTGGAATAGTTTGATTCTCTGCACTTGTTTGCCAGTAAACAGTCGATTCACGAACATCGTAACAAGCCTAGCAAAAGAATCGAAATGATTCGATTGCAAATCATCGAGTTTGATTTACTTTTGCTGCTAATAATAGACCGATCTTATCGGCTTCGTGTTCGATTCGTCTCGAATACGGCAATCGACTTGCAACTGTAACAATTTTCTCGACAGTAAAACCAGCAAAAAAACTTCAAAAGAAATATTTAACGAAAAGCAATTCAATTAATAATTTACGATGCGATATCACTAGGAAAAATTGTCCAAAGAATAAATGATCCAAATATAGCTGAAATAGATAAATCATCAAGTCGAAAAATCGAAATACATAGTTTATTTTCTACCGATAATGTCAACTATTCTCGAATGGGACAATGTTTCTACCTAGAAGTAATTATTTAATAAGCACAACTGAAGATGAAAATAAAGTTTGTAAACATACGCTATGTCCTAAGATAGCGTGAGCTATTTCATGACCAAGAATAACTGCTAATTGATCTTCGTTTTTCCTGGATTAACGAAAGAATGATTGTGAATTTTAAAGTCAAATAAAAGCCTACATTGTCTTGAGTATTCCTCGATAAACATAAATATCACCAGTCTAAGAAATCAATCGACAAAATAAGATTTTTGTATTTATAATCTAACAAACCGGTAAAACAAATGCTAATTATTAATAATTATTGACAAAAAATCTAATCTGTTTTATGTTTAATAAAAATAATTTACCATTTTTTATATCAGCGTCCTACCGATGAGATACATACATTATCATTAAATACAAAAATCTTTACTTACAATAACACGAATGCTCCATTTAATTGTGCTTATCTCAGGTATATCCAGATTAGCTTTAAGAATTCGATGAGCAACTTTAGATACAAATTGAGTATGTTTGCTGTTAGTAGGAAGTACAACTGCATGATGAGTTATTGCTTGCTAAAATATTCTCTTTGTATCATCTGTATATACACAAATATAGATAACAAACTTCAGTTTGAGCTGATTCTAAGAGTGATTGTAAGTTTTCTTGTTTTAAAACCATATATCGTGTTCGTCCAACTAAAGGTACTGTTTCAATATGCGTGTAATAATGAAACTAATTATATGTCTAATATAAACAAAAGTTTGTTTTATTCAAATGATTTTCTCTCACACCAAGAGCAGCTGCTAAGCTACCGAATATGCCAACATATTTATATTTCTGTCGATTAAAATGGCTGAATAGGACAGTTCGTTTTTCAGCTGGCAAGGCTTTGTACCATTTTCTTGTTGTTCTTTATAAACAAATGAAAAATTTGTTTCAAAGATTTATGAAAACAAAACGATTCTTCTTTACCTTCCAGTAATAAATGCGACAAGTTTGATTGCTGGTTTGACAAAGATCCATACGACCGGATGAAAATGTCGAGGTGAACTCGTATGAAATGATCGATGTACGATCTTATTCATCAGCATAAAATCTAAACTAAATCCGAAAATATTTCACACGAATTACTTTTTTTTTCTGAATTTCATACCTTTCAGCTGCTCTCTCGATGAATGTTTTCCTTTAATAAAAAATAAGTTTCGAAGGTTAGATTAGTTATTTTTTCTTGTGTTCTGTAGTAAACAAGACAGAATGTTGTAATTACATCACGTTTTTATAATGACAGTAATACAACAAACTTTGCTATATTGACATTTAAGTAGAATTTCAATTTCTTCCTATTAAATATAAAACAAATATCGATTTTATTCAGCTTCTGACGACATTTGGATGAATAATTATAAGGAAAAATCCATTGAATAAGGCACAATCATGGATGATAAGAAAGGAAGAAAACCTGTTCGATAAGGTTTGAAGTCGCGATAGCAATGACAAATTTATTTAGCTAAATATTTTTAACTACAAAAACACTCAAAAACTTTGTTTATTTTTCATTGGCCGTTTCGACAACTGGAATATGAGGAAATTTTCCAACATGTTTCGCTATCGGTTCCATAATCTATCGAAATAGAAAATTGATTTCAATCTATCTATTCAATGACCTAATAGTGATTCGTACTTTTTCTTCGGGATGTTTAGAAAAGTTAAGTGCACCCAATGGTTTATCAGCTGGTAGAGGAAAACATTTACATTGTTGTCGTATGTCAAGTGCCCACGGAAGTTTCTCTTTGAGGTTTTCTGCTCGTGAAGTGTTCGATGGATGTGTCGAAATAAATTCAGGAAGTTCAGGTTGTCCTTCGTGTAATTCAGCCGTTTGCCAGAAATTAACCGACTCACGGACGTCAAAACATGCCTTGATGTGAAATTCAATTCAAAGAATTTTCAATCGAAAACATATCTTTTCAATTTACTTTCGCAGCTAATAGTAGACCGATTTCATCGGCTTCTTGTTCCAATTTTCGAGAATACGGCAAACGAGATGTAAATGTCATAAAATTTTCAAATATAAAATTCACCCAAAGTCTATCAAAATCAATAAATACAAACGACGTTTTGTTTTTTGTAACAAAAGTTTACGATGTCCAATCAGTTGGAAACACAGCCCAAATTACAAATGCAGCAAATATCGCTAAAGAAAAAGACAAATATGTCAAATAGAGAAGACGTCAGTTGGAATGTACCTAATATATCGACTAGTTGTAAATACGATATTTTTTCACCCTGAAATAGAAAGTATGGATATAAATAGAAGAGTCAAGATTTCGAAAATAATTCAGCATACAGAATGACCGAGAATTGCATGTGAAAGTTCATGTGAAAGAATAATTGCTAATTGATCTTCATTCGTCCTTAATTTATCAAGTTTAGCCAAGTGAAGTAAAAACAATTCAAAACTTACATTGTTTCGAGTAGTCCCCGAGTTGCATATATATCACCCGTCTGCAAAGAGAAAGTCTACAATGAACTTTCTTATACTCAATCTTTCATACCGGTAGAACAAAAGCTATAAAATAAAAACAATAAATTCAAAGGACATTTTGATTGGAATAACTTACCATTTTTCATATCAGTATCCTGAAAAACAAGAAGTGTATAGTGATAATCGTAAGTAAAAATGTTAACTTACAACAACACGGACAGACCATCTGATTCTTTTGATTTCTGGTATATCGATATTTGATGTGATGATTTTCTTTGCAACTCGAGCAACAAGTTGAGTTTGTTTACTTTTCTCATCCAACATTTCATTATTAAACGTCGAAGCAATCTATTGCGAAACAACTAAAACTGTATAGATTGAAATTTTCTCAAAACAACAAACTTTCTCTTTTTCTAAATTAGATAGAACTTCTATTTGATCCTGATTGAGCATAATATATCGTCGTCGACCAGTAATTGGTGCTATTTCCAAATGCGTATAATAGTGTATCTAAATACACATAAACTCAAGATAGTTTTAAAATAGCAAAATCGATATACTCCAGCAGTTGTGCCTAAAGTTCCGAAAATGCCGAGATATTTAAATTTATGTCGAGCAAGATGATTCGCTAGAACCGAACGTTTTTCCGGCGGTAGTCCTTGATACCATTTTCGTGTTGATCTTTACAAACAGAAATAAAGAAAAAAATCTCATTAACTAATTGAGGAAGTAAACTCTCATCACCTTCCGGTAAGAAATGCAACACCTTTGAGTACAGGCTTAAGAAAAACCCAGATTATCGGGTGAACATGTCGTGGTGAACTGGTATGAAATGATCGATGATATACAATCTTATTCGTGAGTAAAGAATTGATTAACATTAAATCTGGAAGAGTAATATTTATATTAATCAACAAAAAAATGAACAAGTACACAGATTTAGAAAGAAAGAGAGAAAAAAAACATTCTCCTAATAATACTCCGAATAAGAAGACAAAATTTTATGATTTCACATCCGTTGGATCGGATTTACATTCGAGATTGAACGGTGGTATTCGAACTTCGATGTATTTTCCGTCGTCTTTTTCCATTCGAAAGGTTCTAAAATCGAAAGAGACAATATTTCTATATGAAAAAAGAAAAGAGAAGGGTTGTTTTTGTTTTTCCTACCCCCACATATGTCCACTTGGTGACGAAAGAGAAATATGTGATGAATATTGAAAAGCTGGATATTGTTTGCATAATCTTGGCTCATGTCCGACTACACCTTTGCCTCGAACAGTTTCCAATGTGCCTGACAAACTGAAAATACGCCAATGACGTTCACGTAAAGTAACAGGTTCGTCAGGATTTAAATTCTCAATTCGAATTGCATAACGCCACCAATGAACCGTCACATTTTGAGACGATCGACAGCCCCTAATCAAAAGAAAGATTCATACGTCCTCTTAAATTCATTTCGAATCATTATTACATATAAAAGGGTGTGACAGTGACTCGTATTTGATGAGTCACATCTTTGGATACATCTGATGATTCAAGCCAGAGTTGATGTCGTTCTTGCCAAGATTTTAAATATTCTCTTGGGACAAAATTTGGTGCTTCAATTAGATCAAATACATATTATCAAACAATCATCATAATTACACAACTCACTAGCTTCCGAATCGTGCATCAAAAATTTATCGAATAATTCATGTTCAATTGGTGTTTGTTCCGTACTCTAGAATATGTTTTTCAGTGAATATTATTATGTTTAATCGGTGTTAACCTAGAGCATTCGGATTAAATCTACCGTAACATTCTACTCGATTAAGTTTACTCAAAAAAAAAAACTCTTTATTAATCTTTAATAGAACAGACTTAATTACCATGTAGGGAATAACATCTTCATGTGCAACATAATCAAGACCTGGTATTGTATAAACATTTCGATCACGTTCTTGATTGCCGAAAAAAGTGACTGCTTCTGAAATGAAAATCATCATGTTGCCGTTTTTTTTTCTTCTTCTCAGAATTAATTCAACCTGTATGTGCTCGTATGAAAGGTATATCGCGCGTATCGATTAATGCCTGATAGTAAGTGACTGATTTTGGACGAATTTCATGAGTATTTGATTGTATTTGTGTAGGCATTGCAGCCGATCGTCCATCATAACGATCGAATACTCGTGCCAACCATGGAAATAAAATCACGCCTCGATATCCGAATATTCGATGAAGAAACAACTAAATAAAATCAAAGATATGTGCACGTGAAAACGACTGTATTCGCATGATTGAATTCGATCAAAAGGAAAAGCGTTTTCTTTTTCTAATGTTCCAATTCTATTTTTATTTTTAATTATCGTGTTTTTTCCATGTTTTCGCTTCAAGAGATAATAATAAAGCGAGAAAAGAAAACTGCGAGTAGAATCTCAATCGATTAGTAATTCGAAATAAGATCTACTCGAACAAAAGCTTTTCATTGTTGCTTTTTCTGTGATCGGACCCGATAGGAGAATTAGTGATTATTGGGTTTTCAGATAATCGAATTAGACCCAAATCGAAATAAGTATTTAGCAAACGATTCAATTCGATAATTGCTCGAGCAGTTTGCTTGTTTGTATGCAAGTAATGTTTCTCTAAATATCTATATATGTGTATGGATGTAGTAGAGAGAGAGAAAGATATAATATATATATATATATATATATGCAAAGCGTTATGCCGAATAGAATATAAGAGACGAGGGAGAGAATCACTCGATTTGTCAGAATGCATTTGCTATAGCAGAAAAGAAACGGTAGTAATAACGACGCGGTAGAAAAGAAAAAAGAAGAAGAAGAAGAAAAAGAAAAAGAAGGAAAACATCATCAGTAAAGCTTGCTACTAAGAGGAAGTCTCCGTTTTTCTTTTTTTTTTTATTTCTCATCCCTCTCGTCAATTGCATAGTCTCTTATTCTAATTTGGTTCGACACCCGTTTGCATCTTATTTTTTGGTCTCTTGTTCATTTACTCGACATTCCAACGAGTCGTGCCATTCCACAATTATCATCTATCGAGTGCTCGTTGTTTTTTGTTCGATGAAAATAAATTCAACTAATAACAAGGTAAGAACACAATTTTAATTCAACAAATTAATAGCCGTGTTGAGTGCTAATAAGACCGATATAGAGAAAACAAAAAGGAAAGAGAAGACCTCTCGTATCCGAAGTACAGTAGATCTGGAAAAACGATTATTTCCTTTTCTTGTTTTTTTTTGACTGTCTGTATATTTGCTGCTGCTGCTGCTGCTTGGTCGTCTTCTGTTTTTCTTTCGTCGTCATTAGTGTTTATTCCTTTTACCATTCATTCATTCGTCAAGATATACATGTTGTTTTCACGCATCATATGATGTTAGCTGTTTGTTAACTAGTCTTTCTCGATTACTTCTTCGTTAGTCGTCGAAGTCAAAATTCCAAACTATCAACAGACCTCTTGAGCTTTTAGTTGATTTAGATTGAAATGTATACAGACAAATAACTATCAAATAATAGACGGATGACAGAAGACAAGACAAAAAAAAAAGAAAGAAAAATCTGTCGTTGGATTTGTCATTTCCTAATCAAATGTGAATCTAGATTATTGACATTGTTATCGTTTTTTTTCTTTTCTTTTTCTTCGTCGAGATTTTTTTTTTGTATATGCAAGAGGAAAAGAGAAGAGTTAATAACATGACATTTTATATCGCAAAAAGGAATATTTTCACTCCTACTAACAAAAAAATACTCGTTGCCTGTATGTGTCTGAAGTTGAAGTGTGTGTATATATACAATTGCCTGACAGGTAGATGTTAATAAGAAAAAAAAAGAAAAAGAACGTAAAAGAGAGAAAGAGAAAAATATATATTTATTTATATAAATGAAAGTAATATTTTTGACAAGAAGAAAAAACACGAGAAGGTAATTTATTGTTTATCTTTATTCAGATATGAACCGTCCACTTCCAACATCGACTAACAACAATCAAGATCAAGCTCAGCAAAATACCTTCAAAGTAAGTTTACTTATAGTTTATAATAATAATAATTCAAGCTGATTACACTAATCCTGACTAAATTTACTTGTTCTTTCTCTATGCCTACGTATATGTGTGTTGTGTTTTTGTTATATTAAGGTTATGTTACTTGGCGATAGTGGCGTGGGTAAAACATGTTTATTAGTACGTTTTAAAGATGATACATTTTTATCGGGAAGTTTTATTGCAACAGTTGGCATCGATTTCCGGAATAAAACTATTGTGATTAATGATAAACAAGTCAAATTACAAATTTATGATACTGTAAAAACCTTGAAAACAAACATGACTACGAACATTTCCTCTTTTGTTTTCTATTCAGGCTGGTCAAGAACGTTTTCGTTCGGTAACTCATTCATATTATCGTGATGCCAATGCTCTCTTATTACTCTATGATGTTACATCATTGACTAGTTTTAATAATGTTCGAGCTTGGTTAAGTGACATAAATGAATACGCTCATTCCGATGTTATTGTTATGTTAATTGCAAATAAAGTTGATAAAGCACAAGAACGTGTCGTTACACGTGAAATGGGAGAAAAACTTGCCAATGAATATGATGTGACTTATACGGAAACATCAGCTAAAACGGGCTTAAATGTTGAATTCTGTTTTAAAGCTATTGGACAAGCACTTCTACAACAAATCGATTCGACAATATCAAATGGTCAAAGTCCATCTCAAACTTTAAACAATCTCGTTCAATTGAACGATCAATCGAATAAACAAACATTATGTTGTTCATTTTCATAGTATTATATTGAATTTATCTAGATTAGTCGAAAAGAGTTTGTTCGTTTGTTTGTTTGTTTTCTTTCTTTTGTAAACATCGAAAATTATTTTGTTGTATTATTTGTTGTACAGAAAAGACACACAAGAAACTGACGTACCTGACCCGTTTCATAATTGCCTTCCTGTTTCACAGCTGTAAATAAGCCGACTTCGTGAAGTCTAGACAGAAGATTTGACAATTAAAAAAAAGCAAAGTTTTCTTATTTTGATCTCGCGTATACTTATGAGTGTCTGTTTTCCAAGAGAGAGAACGAATGAAAGAGAAGATTTGCGATTTGACAAGGAGTTTTTTCATCTAGAAAAAAATGCAAGATTAATATATCTGGTTTAAATATAAATATACAAAAAAAGAAATGAAAAAAATAAGATCATTTTGTCGGAAATAAATAGGGTCGAAATTGATCGATTTTAGCTGGCGATTCTTTAGTAAAACAATAGAGAACATTCGATTTGACCATTTGTTCGATTGTTTCGAATCTTGTTTCAGGTTCATAGCCGGATAATTGGAAGATTTCCTTGAGAATTAATAACATCGTATCTTCTGATGTCCTATAACGAAATCAAAGACAATAGTTGCCTAGGAAAATACTCGATTTTTCTTACCAATATGCAACATGACTACTAAAAGCGAATATATATTCATTGATGGCTTCCATAGGAGCATGTTGAAGAACATAATCAATACGTCGACCTTGATTTAATTTTCCTATTGATCGATTCTCCCATTCGGTGATATGAGTATCTGAAAACTAAAATGAATCTACGAGAAACATATCGAATTGTTTACCTTCATCATCATTCTCATGTTCGCCATCAGTTGTCGGTGTGTCTGACGGTGTGCTTGGAGTCGTACTAGAAGAATAATAAAATGAAATGTCTGAGAATTCGATTGATTCAAACAAACGAACCGATATGAATCAACGAAACTTGTGACGGATGTGACCGTGTTTTTGAGAACATCGGCCATCCGTCGTTTGACATCCGATGGTTTCGGCAATCTTTCGGCGATTTCAAGATGAATTCGTTTTCGTCCTTTATGATGTGAAAGTAGTACAGGTGGTGCTTTCCATTCAGGATCAATTAATGGTTCAATACGATACGCAATCGGATCATACTAAATCCAATAGATTTCATTCGATCGAATTATTTCTTGTACTTGTTTTCGACTTACAGGGTGAAAAATATGTAATAGACCTTGACAAGTTGGAAGTGTGAAATCGGACGCGATCGACGTAACACCTCGAATCGTCAAAAACATGGCAATAGGCGAACCTAATGCAAAGAAATAAGTAACTGGAAATTTTAGTCGAGTATATTCGATTAACGAAGAATTAGGCTTTGCAGTTGAATGATCATGAGTTTGATTACTAAGAATGTCATAGAGAATAACTGAACCTACGATTTTAAATTTAAGTTAGCAATTAACAAATTAGTTCAGTCAATTTACCAAGACTATGTCCAATAACTGACATCTGCCCTTTGTATGTTGGATTACGTTGTAAAAATAGATCATAAAGACGATTCATTTCATTCGTACAACGTGTAACTATTCTCTAGACATATTTTTTTGCAATAAACAAACAATTTGAAACTATTTACTTGACAATAGATCGGACTTGTATAAAATAAAATATCTGCTAATGTTGTATTGATAAATGTTCGAAGTTTGAATACACTTGGTAAGGTTATCGGTGTTAAATAATTATCAACACCATTCGACTATTTTCGAAAAAATAATCTCTATTTTTATGTTTTAGAAACAATTATATACTTCTAAATGAAGATCGCCATGCCAATGAATCGGTATGAATTCCTAGAAAATTAAGATTGCATTTAAAAATGACTTCTTTTTGCTTTTCTCAACGAACTATTCGATGTATTCGATCACTGTCTATGTAGGATTTATAGTGATTCTGTAGAATGATTCGACTTGTTTGTCGAAAATCTTCGACACATTCGACTAACGATCGAAATTTAATATCACATGCAGCACCAATACCATGAACAACAAAACAAACGTGTTCGACAGGATCTTTTTCATCGGCAGGAATTTCCTGAAGAAATCCATCGGGCAGACCACGTTTCAGTATTCGATGTTCAACAACTGGAGGTTTAATATCCATATCCATTTGATTTGGACTATGAAAAGTAACGGTGGCTGTTCCATCGTCGAGTTCGTGTTTTAAATGCCAAAGTTTGTCAGTATGAGTTTTGAGGAAAAGATTCTGAAGGAAATTTTAGAAACCAAATGTTTTGATAAAACTATTGATTACTTCGAGAATTTCATCGGTTGTTTCATCGAAAGGAGCAAAACGAGGTTGTTTCGGTGTTGAATAAAACCATTTCGAACGTCGAATATGACTCGTTGGTTCGATCCAATATGCGGATGTTCGTGTTCGTTCAACGAGATTGACATCATAACGATTGCCATTGGTTGCAATGATTTCTTTTTCTAGATGATTTGATAAAAACAAGCAAAACATTAAAAATATTCAAGTGAATTTACTCTCGAGATAGCCTTGTTCGAGTTTCTGAGCATCGAGGAGTGAAAATGGAAACCATGTTGTTTGATCGAGAGTTTCTTTCGAATAGAACCAATATGGTTTTATCGGTGAATATTCCGATGAAACAATCGGCGGCACCTAGATATCGATTGATTACATCGAAATTGAGAATTAATTAAAAGAACAAACGGTTGTCTGAAAATCGTTCATATCGAAAAGTTCAAATTCTTCGTTTATGTCATACAAATAGAAATCAAGTCAATGTGCAACTATGAAGAAAAACCAATCAGCTGAGAGTTATATTACACCAATAGAAATATAAAGATATAGAATATTGTAAAATTGAACATTATCAATCGTAGGATATAGGATTCTGTCGATTCGATAGACAAAAGCTGATTTCCATAGTTCGGTTTACGAGTCAATATTATTATTTAACAATGTATCAAATGACGAAAAATGAAATATTAGAATCTTTGTCAATGTTTCGATAGATTTCAAAGACTCGTCTTTTATTTTACTACATCGTTTGTCGTCTGACTGTCTTTTCGTTAAAAAAAACCTGAATAATCGATCACTCATTCATTCGTTCAATACATTCATTTGAATATAAAAAGTGAAAGTGAAACTGACATCTATTGAATCCCTAGAGCGTGATCTATAAAGTCTTGATTTGCTTTGTACATAGCTCCAATTGTATTTCTCAACCACATACATACACACATATATATCAACAACATTCATTAATCATTAAGTAATAGGATAATGTTTGGGAGAAGACAAGTCAAATGAATGATAAACAACTCGATCGGTAAATAATATCGATATTTATGTCTCTCCAATGTCATTTTCTTATCGATATTTAGACCGACAGATATATCCTCTCCAACAAGATCAACTGATAGTGGCATACAGATAAACATGGAACAGACAGTTTGTATTATTTATACATTTCGAGTCGATCAAAAAACGAATGTTTATTTAGAATGCCAATGATACGCGTTTGCCAGCCGGTTGGGAACGTTTTGAAGGTAAATTAAAAAAAACAAAACATCGATTTTTTAACGAAAAAAAATAGATGATGAAGGTGTTTATTATTGGCATAAACGAACTGGTACAGTGACACGTGAACGTCCGGATTTAAATGTAACGATCGATTCTCCATCGTCGACACTTTCGTCTTCGTCATCAAATGATTTCTGTTTCGAATCGAATTCATTCGTATCGAAAAGCGAATCGAACGCGTCGATTAAAGTATTTTTTTTTGTTTTTCGAGGAAATTCATTTCAAATGGTTTTGATTTTTCGTAGACAAACGATGAAATAACAACTCAACAACATCGTTTTTATGTTCGTTCGCTCGGTTGGACAACAATCGATGAAGCCGATCTAACAACTGAACATAGTAGTCGATCGGTTAATCGTTGCATTTACGAATTAACACACGGACGAAACGATGGCATTGCACGTTGGGGTGAAGGCAAAGATCTTTACATGGATATCAACAATACGGATCTACTTTTAATCGATCCAATCGAAATGACAATTATCCATAAACAAACGATACCTTCGATTCGAGTTTGGGGTGTTGGCAGAGAAGATTCACGTGATTTCGCTTATGTTGCTAAAGACAAAGAGATTTCAATTCGAATATATAAATGTCATGTTTTTCGATGTGATAGTGGCTCAGCTCGAATTATTGCTAATACATTGCGTGATATTTGCCGAAATTTAATGATTGAACGAGGTTTATTAACAAAAACAACTGAAATTACTGATGGTAGTCATTTATCGATGCCGAATGATGATATTCTTCCGAGTTTAATTGCATTTCCAACGCCAATGAACGAGCCAAAAAATGATCTAACATGTACTTATCTCGGCTGTATTTATGTTGAGAAACCATCGGGTATTGATGTGCTTCGTGCAGCAATTCAACGAGTTTCGACAACTGTACCTGAAGATAAATGGTTCTCAGTTACTGTTCATATGTCTCCTTCATCAATTTCAATTACTACAAATAATGTACAACAATCAGACTTTATTTTTTTTTGAATTACCTAAGTGAATCTATTTTCTTCTCAGGAAACCAATGATCAATTGCTTGATTGTCGTATTCGATATCTTTCGTTTCTCGGCGTCGGACAAGATCCAAGGTATTGATCATCATTGATTCATTTTTTCAAATAAAATTCTTTTGGTTTCATGTTCAGATTTTGTGGTATTATCATACATTGTGCAGATAATTCATTTAAATGCCATGTTTTTCATTGTTTACCTACAAGTATCCAACTCTGCAAGAACATCGAAGCGGCTTGCAAAGTAGATTACTTTTGTTTTCTCGAATTTTGTTGACAAACATGTCGATTCGTTTAGTTACGATACCAGAAATGTCTCGATGCACATCCTCAAGCTGCTCGTCAAGTCGAACCGGCCAAAGTTCGTTATCGATTATCGTTGATTTCTCGAAAATTTGATTTTTAAAACTTTAGAGTTATGGTGCCCAATTGAAAAGCCTTGTCGAATCGTTTTGGTTTGGCAGCAAACAATCAGTTTAAATCGCCTTCCTCTTTTTTTTTTAAATATAACTCAATATCAGATCTTCTTCTTTCTTTGCTGTGTGAATCTGTTTTTCGCAATTAAATTCCTACGTAGATTACATTATTAATTATCGATTTTTAGATCGAAAAGAAACTATTATGAGCGAATCAATGATGAATGTAGAAAGTACAGGTAGTTGGATATTCGGATGAATATTCGAGAGAAACGAATGGTTTTATTTAGTTATCGATGGAAGTTTCTGTCAACCACTTGAAAGCACTCGTTTAACACGAACAGCAAACGTATGAGAACTCAAAACAATCAAAGAAATTTGTTGAGATACGTTTTTGTTTAGTGGTCGCCGAATGATTCGACTTTACGATCTTCGAAAAACATTCCATGTATAACGAAATGTAAGAGTGAAAACAGAACAAAATAAACACCAAGAAGAAGAATTCTGATTGTTGTAGCGGAACAACAATTGTATAAATTATACGCTCAAGCATTGATCGATTCAGAAGTGACCAAAGATTGGAACAGTTGGGTAGAATTCATGGCGATCAATTGTCAAAAATGTTGTTCAGAAGTTGAAATATCCCATCCGATTGCATTTCGAACCGGTCGTCAACCGTACGTATACATTTCGGCCTTTTTTTTGCAACTTTAAAATTGCTTTTTGTTTAAAGACAATTATCTCGAAATCTTCGAATGTTACAAATCGAACGTGACAGTTGGTTACTCTGGAATCGTGCTCGTGATACGCTCAATAACACTCGGCAAGATCTTCCCGAAGTGGTACGAATCGAATGTTTGCTTTCAATCAGCTGAATTGAATTTCTAGATTCCGGGCAGTAGCGATCGTTTGATTGTCGAACATCATCTTCTCAATAATCCTCAACTACGCATGGCTAAAGCCGTACAAAGTTGGTTGCAAACAACGAAATTCGATGAACATTATCAAGCAGATTTAAAAATTGCAATGGCCAAATTAGAACCGAAAAGAATCTATTGGTTTGTGAATTGAAATCTTTGTCGAAAAACTTTGGTTTTTCTAGGGAAAAAACTTGTCATTTTCTTAAATCATCATATAATTCCAAATTACCGAATCCATATGTTACTTGTTTGGTAGAGAATTGAAAAGGAAATTTGAAAAAAAAAAAGAAAAAACAATTCATTGTTCTAGGATTTCGATGCAACACATAAACAAAAACGACGATTATGCGATACCGATGAGCAAGAAGAGAATGATTTATTTCAAATTGTTTTTTCCTTATTACGTGTTGGAGAATTTACTAAAGTAGAATTTGATTTCACCGAAATTCATTTTCAAACTTCGACTTTTTTCAAGGCGAAAAATCTCTGTAAATCAACTGGTTATCACTGGTTAGCAGGCATTCTCTCCGGCAATGAATTATATCACGATGAGAACTTCTATTCATCCCAAACCAACGATCTTATCTATCCAGTTGAAGGCAATCAAAAACGTATCCCGTGGATTGAATATATGTACAAACTATGCATGGATGTAAGTCGAAATCGAATAGTTTTCGTTTTCCTATTATTCCAACAATCGAATATTCGTTTAGATGCGATTGAAATTATACGAACGAGCGATCTACGGTCTTCTCTGCGGCCGAATCGAAGCCTTGTTGCCCGTTTGTAAGACCTATTCGGATTATCTCTGGGCGTACACATCGTGTTATATCGAACAAGAAATTCATTCGATTCTACTGTACGAAACTGCATATTTTCATGTTTATCTGAGAGAAATGTTTTTCCGTTTTCTAGTTCAGCACATCAGCCGGATTCTGAAAAAGTTGCTCCTCGTTTTGACATGTTAACGATCTTCGATGAAATTCTTTCAACATGTCCGACAACAATTCGTGATGAAGCTCTGCAACCATTCCATCAAATCGAGCGATATCTCATTCTTGCCGATTACAATCGTTTATTTCAAAGTATTCTAACATTTGTTCAACAGCCTGATATCAACGGATGTTTGCTACGTTTTGCCACACATATTTGTCTTTTTCTATTCGAACAAAATTCATCCGAACATTTCCATGAAAATCAATTTGCAGAGATTCTCACCGTTTATATTCAACATTTAATTGAATTAGAATTCAAAGATCTTGTTTGTTATTATATTTCCAAACTTCCCGAAGACAAACAATGTAAAACTAAATCTATTCGTTTCGTTTCGTTTTCTCTCATCGAATGATTTCGATTTTGTTTTTCAGCGAGATTAATGGCAAATTTTCTTGAAACGTTAAGCAAACGTGAAGACAAAGAATTCTATTTGAAACAAGGTTTTACCTATAAAATCGATATTGATGCGTCGTTGTTGATGCTCGCAGCTAATCAACAACGAGATCAAACATTCGAACAGACGACTCACGAAGAAATCATTTCGATTAGTTCGAAACAATTGAATGAAGTATTTAAACATGAAAATCGTCTCGTTTTCACAACAAATCTTCTTTTTGTTTTACTTTAGAATGATTTAAAACAAATAGAAGCATTAAAACTATTAACAACATTTTTATCCACACAAACATTGGACGCATTGAGATTTGCTAATCGAATTTGCCGATACTTTCTAAATGAATCAAAATATGAAGGCATTCGAAATGCTTTAGCTTTATTTCCACATGATATCGATGTTCATACAGTATAAAGAACATTTTTCATCGATTCGATGATTGTCTTGTGTTTTAGATCGAAGCAAATAATCGACAACAATCAATTGATGATTTACGAGAATTCAAAGCGTTCGGTGCTTTTATTGTAAATTTAATTTTCGAAATTAATAAAACGAATCTGATTCGAATGTTTGTTTTAAGGCTGCGATCGAGTCCATTCAACGTTGGTCGGAATTGCATCAAAAACAGGAGACTAACTCAACGAATTCGTCCGATGAACAAGCATATTTATTAGTAGTCACTAAAGCTTGTTATGCTGTCTTCGATTATCCACAAGGTTGGCTTATCGATACAACTGTAAGCAGAAAAACAACAAGTCTTGGTGGTTTTTTTTTATTTCTAAGATAATTGTTTATTTGAATAGAATGTTCATCAGACATTGCCCGATCATGACAGTCGTCAATTGGAAATGAATATTCTTCGTCAAAAATGCATTCCTATTTTAGCATCGAATCTCCTTCGAATCTATGATTTGATCAAACAAGATGATGAAATCTTTCGTTTAATTATTTTCCTATCGGATCATCGACAACAGAAACTCTATTCCGTAGGTTTCCTTTTTCTTTTTTTTCTTTTCGGTTGTTATCTCAAATTTATTTCATTGAATTTTAGCTATTTTCCAAAGAAACTTTGAATGCAGTTCTTGTTCTTATCGAACGAGCTGGTGAACGATGTCTCGATCGACCCAATCAATCAACAATTAGTACTTATCTTTGAAATTCCTGTCAGATGTAGAAAAAAAAACGCACAGCCCATTTTTCTTTTTCTTGTGATTCAATTTTGATGAATAAAAAGCAAAGCCTAGACATATTAGATTTTGACTTCATTCTCTTGCTAAGCAAAGTAGTCAGTTATCATCACTGTATTTCGATTTATTTAGTGTTTTTATTCTTCTTTTTTTTTCTTTCTTTCTTCAACTGTCAAATGATGACAAAAAAACTTAAACAAGAATAAACGATTGATGCGAAAAACATCGAATCCATGCTGATCTGTTCGACTAAAAGTAGGAAGAGATCATTGGATCGTTTATTCGGCATCGCCAGCTTGAAGAGATTTAAGAAAAGCGGCTTTACGTTGTTGAACACGGTTTCGACGCGATGATCGGGCGAGTGCACTCTTGTTCCAACTAAACACAAATCTCAAAAATCTAACAACCAACAAGTCAAGACTTTGGCGATTTACCGTTTTGGTTTAGGTGCATCGGCTTTCTTCTCTTTCTTCGGTGATGGTGATGGATCAGCACGGATAGCAGCATGTGCAGCTTTGTATAAAGCTTCGAACTAAATCAATAGAAACAAAACAGGCGATTTAATTGAAATAGAAGAGGAAGAAGTTTTCGTACGGATGTTGGTTGGATTCCGGCTTTAACAAAACGTGAAAATTGTTTTGCATAAAGATCAGGATCTTCTTCTTTGAGTGATGTCATATAGTTGGCAACATGTAAACCGAAGATATGTTGTCGATGAACTTCAGCATCGAATTTTTTGGTTTCGCTGTTGTAACCTGGAAATCGTCGGGTGCTGAAACAAGTAAACAAAAAGAAAAATAAGAATTCCATTCAAATCTATGTGCATCAGAACATTTGTATCGTCAAATCGAAATCAGAAGAGATGACAGAAAAGAAAAACTAAATTAGTTATTCATCATTTGCACTTCATCGACAAAAAAAACACAATGTAAAATCAGTAACGGGCGAAATATGTCCAATTAAGTGGAACTCTTCATCGTTGTCGTTCGAAAAGAAGAGCTCGCATAAGAACAACATACCTATGAGGAATATTGAGTCCACCATCAACGGCACCTTTCAATGCACCAAAAATTTTTGCACCGGTTGTTGTTCGGGCAAGACCAATATCGAGGTTGCAGGTGAATGGTCGTTTTTGACCTTCGACTTCTTCGTTGTCGAATTTATCACCTGTGATTTCGGTTGTACCTTTGTAGACTTGGTCGAGTTTATGTTTTTGTAATGTACGACGGGCTAAAAGTAAACCGGTACAATAGGCAGCAGCATAGTTGGTTAGACCAAGTTTGACACCATATCGTGGTAATTCATGAGCATAAGCTGATGAAACAATGTAATCACCTTCGATACGAGCATAGGCGATCTAGACGAGAAAATTCGAAGATTAAAATTTAGGTTTTTGCTGTTAATTTGGTAAATTTACTTGACAGATGATGTCTTTGTTTGTGACTCGGACGATTAATCGATATTTTGGTGTATTGTATTTGTTTTTATCTTGATGGATAAGTGCATGTCGAGCATAGAAATCGGTTTTGCCCTCTGAAGAAAAAACTCATTAAAAAAAACAACAACGAGAAAAAAAAAATAAACACATACGTCGACGTCGTTTCGATTTAACTTGGTATCTTTTAAAGTAAGCTTTGTTTTTGACAACTTTAACAAAAGCCTAAACCGAAAATAAGTTCAGTTTTATTTAAGTTTGGAAAAAAATTTCTTAAGATAATCACCATTGTAAATTTAGATGGACGATCGCTGGTAAATTTGATAAGCAAAAGAAACAAACAAACAATCGATGGACGACTACCCCGTTTGGCGACCTCCGCGAAGAGGTTCTCTAATACAACGACAACAACCAATCATAGCGGTTTAAACGTTTAATGCATTTTACCAAAAGAAGGATCGATGATAAACGTAGATTGGCCTTTTTCTATCGATTTATTATTTATTTTATTTAAAAAGAAAGAAAAAAAAAGCATAGAGTATCTCTATTTTTCAAGAAGTTTTTTCCATTTTTCTGTTTCGTATTTAACTTGAATCCAAAATGGATCGTTTTGATTCGAAATCAAATACATCACTAAGAAAACTGGTGTTGTAAATACAGCTTCGAATGGACGAAAAGCTGGAGGTCCTGCTTGAAATTGATAATGGCCAATTCCTTGCATACTGAAACCTGTTAATAATATTCCAAAACCATAGAAAATAGCTTTGAATCCTTGGGAATCAACAATGCTTATCGATGGAAGAAAAAGTATACCGAAAAGAACAACGAATATAATTGCGATTTGTTTATCAAACAGACAGACAATTGAACAGTAGAAAATCGAAAAGATAATTGCTAAACGATAATCAATTGACGAGAATAAAGTTAATAAACCGATGATTAAGAATGGAATTGCAATTGTATGTAAGAAACGATTGATTGGATGACAATGATAATAATTCACAAAGCCGAATTCACTTTCTAATGAATCGCCTTTGAAATATTTAGGAAGAATAGGTATCATTTAGGTTCTCGAAAAAAAATAAAAACAAATTCAAAAAACAACAAGTATTTATTTGTTTCATGAGTCATTATCAATAACAAGATGCAAAAAAAAGAACGTTTGCGTATACGTACTTTCCGAACTCGAAATCAGGCAATTAACTGGAAAATAGGTTACATATTATTAATTTATCCCTAGAGTGTAAAATAGAATGTTGTTGATTTCAAAATAATATCATTTGTCAACTGATATCTATTATATTATCTTCTTTTTGTCCATTTATATTCGGTAAAAGCACTAAAAAAAAACTCTGTGACACTGTTCCATATTGCGAACATGCTTGACATGAGATTATTTATAGAGTAGAAGATATATTGTTGATACTTTTTTTATTATGAAATTAATTATTAACATTCTTCATCATTTGTTTTATCAATTCTATACATCGATAGATAACAAGATTCTTAGCGTGTTTCAATAAAAATAATAATTCATAGTAAATCTCGATTTAATTAACTAAAATATCTATCCTCGAATGGAATCTTTCCTTTATCGTAGTAGAATCTGTTTGTTTTTCTTAACCATAAAATGTTATCGTCCTTGACTTGGTTAAATAATAGAACAATCTTTTCCTTGCGATATACATATTTGCGTCTGACGAAGTAATTAAAAGAAGACATTGTTTCTCTTTCTCGCAGGGAATAAAAGTGCAGCAAGACGTACTAGAAACGTTTTTTGCAAATGTCGTCAATTGCGAACATGAAAAACCATTTTGTTTCCTGTTATGAATGTCACTATTCGTGTTAATTGATTAGCATCTTTCTTTTCTTTTTCTAAAATAAATGTATAACGTGTTTAATAAAAAAAAAGAAGAAGAAGAAGTAGAAACAAAACACAAATGAAATGAGAGAGATTAGTCGGAATAGATACAAATGTGGTGATTTAGGTTTTTTGTTTTGTCTTTGGGAAAATAATGGCGAACGAAAGAAGATAATGTCAAATAGAAATGTTTGTTATGGTTTTTTCTTTTGTTTTATACGGAATTTATTCACGCGATGGAAATGTATGTATAGTTCTTTTGTTTTTCTATTGCCAAACACGAGTTGCTTTCATATTCGATTCGTAACCTATGTCGTTTTTCGAGAGAATAGTTGAAGTGGCTGTGTAGATCATAGGTTCCTGTTTGATAAGGTTTCGGCAAACTGGCTGAATGTGTTGCTGCTGTTGTTGTTGTTGTTGACCTGTGAGAACAATTGAATTCGGACTGTTGGTTAACATAATTGTTTGTCCGGTACCGATATTTGTTGTTTGACCTTCACGATTGATGAAACTAGACAAAAAACGAAATCAATCGAATGATAAAATTATAAATTCGATTATTACTTAATAGGTAAAACTGTTGATGGATTGTTGCCCGTTGTAACAACAGTCGCGTTAGTTAATGAAGCCAAAAAATTCGATGTTAATTGTGAAGCAAGTGCGTTGATGTCAATCGATGAAACGGTCATGTCAGGACCAACTAGATTATTGAGAATCATTTAGTTCAATAAAATGCCGAATTCAATTGAAATCCTACCAGTCATAATACGAGCAACATTACTTGCTGGTTGTTGATTAACAAATTGATTTGTTGTCATCGGTGCAGTTTGTCGAATCTTTAAAAAAAAACAATATGAATTTATTTGCTTTTCGAATGAAAACGAATTGTTTACATGGGTTGGATTGTGAATAGTATTTCCTGTATATTGTTGAACATCGATTTGTTTTGGAATCGAATACATGGGAATGTGATCTGTTGTTGATATTGGTTGATCATTCGATGGGGATGTTAAATAATGAAAATCAGGTAAGACTGTTGTTGAATTTGAAGGCGATGTGTTATCATTGAGGAATGTCAGATCATGGTTAATTGGTGTTGATGATGAACAATTTAAATTGCTATTGACAAGAAACTAGAAAATGTAAATGAACAAAAATGTATTTGACATTGTTTTTGTTTTCAAATTGAATTGATAAATACGTTATTAACGCCGTCGAGAAATGATTGATCCATGCTTTCTTCTGGTTGAATAAGAAATTCCGAATCTTCTTCATCATTCGATTTTGCATTTGAATGTTTTTTATTTAAAATCTGAATAAAATCAAAGATTGATTTGTCTGTTTACAAAAACAATTCTTACATGAACAATATCATTGTTCGTACATGATTCATGTGGTTCATTGTATTCAGCATATTTCAAAAGAACTTTATTAATGTCCGATGATGCATATTGAAATAATCGATCATTGCTATTGAATATAATCAAAGCGATTTCACAACCGCAAAGAACCGATAGTTCATAAGCTTTTTTCATTAAACCAAATTTTCGTTTCGTAAATGTAACTTGACGTGTACGTTCATCATGAATACGTGTTATATTGATTTTCTTTCGGCCCATAACTTTTTTTGTTATTGTTTTTTTATTAGGAGTATTAGTATTTGGACTTGTTCGAGATTTATTTGTTTCGTGTAACATAGCCTTGAAATCAAATTGATTTGCGACAAATATATATATTTGTTTCTTTTGTTTTACGTTTAACAATCGATTGTCTTTTGGTACATAGCCAAAACGTATCGTTCCTAAGAGAAAATCAATAGCTTGGAGGCGGATAGTGATGATGATCTCATAACCTTAGATAATGAGTGCAAGGATCTAACCTTGACATTATCACAGATGGATCATAGTAAACTATAGAATGATATCCTTGTTTGTAAAGGATAATTCTCACTCGTAACAAGATTGTCTTCTTTTATTCGAAGTTAATTTTGAAATAAAAATATCAAAAAGATCTTCGTTTTCTCTTCCTCTCTGTCTGATTCGTCCTCTCGTTAGTATTTACTATCTAATGTATTGGAATGTGCGATCCATTTACTTACCAGAATAGAATCTTTTCCCAAATAAACGATGATACTAAGTAAATCTATTTCCTTCTTCGTATATCGCGCGACGATAGATCGTTGGGTATATATATATACGTATATCTTGCTTCTCTCTCTCTCTCTCTCTCTCCCTCTCTCAACTATGTTTCTTCTTTGTATTATCTCTCTTTCTCGATCGTTTTCTTCCTTCTATTTTTTTCTCCTACGCAATCGCAAAGGATAACAACACCTAATTCGCCCTCATACGAACCGTTTGTCTTCGAGATAATGTGACAAACAGAGTCGTAGGCGTTCGAGATATTCTGTTGCTTGATAAACCTCATTGGGCCTAAGAAAATATAAACAGTTATTAGCAAGCACGTAAGCCGAAAGAAAGGCGCGGTCGTTTTCGCAAAAAAACTCGATTCTTAAGTTAAAAAGAACATTGTCGTTTTTCTTTGCTTCTGTTTCTCATCTCATCTACGTGATGATACTACATGTCAGATAGTTATCAATCGAACTAATCAACAGCTACTAAGTAATATCAAGATAGACCACGTTGTTCTCCATTTTAAATCGATTTATTTACAAAAAGAAAGAAAGAAAATCAACTAACTACACAATATATAGTAAAATGACGGATATACAAGTTGAATAAAAAATAAAATTACATTCGTTTTTCAAATATTTCATCGAATGGTTTGACAAAATGATGAGCTTTGATTCGGCAATGTGCACATTCGAATTCGGATGAATAATTGCTGAAATTACTTAAACCATCTTTAATCAAAACAATTGGTTGACAACATTTTGCATTCGAACATGATAATCTTGATTGACAGCAAGGAAATGCCGCAAACAGATCTAAATATAAACATGTAAGTCAAACTCAATTGTTTCGCTGTCAAAACGAATCATACCATAGTAATAAAGTGTGCCAAATATGATCGGATCGAAATTGAATTTTGTTTTACACATACGACAAAGAACATGTATTGGTCTCATCGATAAGCATTCGAGACATATGCCGTGTAAATACAGCTGTCGTTCGTTATGAGAAACAGCAACAGAAACTTTTCCATTATCACTATGTTTTATAGGACTAAAAGATGAAAATAAATGGCTGGTTAATTATTTTGCATTTATTTATATAAAACTATTTTTACACACATCTATATATATATATATATATATATGGTCTATAGATATGAGAAAAAGCTACCTGAGGAAAAGTGTTCCATCAACAAGTGGATATCGATCATAAACGACCATGGATTGTCCGCAAACTGTACATGCAACATCGGTACAACCGACCATTGATAATTGTGAGAGAACGAAACAACGTGTTTCATCATTTCCATAGGGACCTTCATCTTCAAGTCGAATATGTATAGCATTTCGTTTATGTAACGGTAAACGATTTAAAATCGACCAATCTTGACGATGTTCGAAAATATTTCCGGCTGCTGCATGTTTCTCATCGAATTGAGGTAATGTACCCGAATTATTACCTGTGCCGAGAGAGTTCATTAACGAGCCCATATTACTATTGCCACCGGAATTAGCTGCAGATTTTTTGCTATGTCCTGCTGATGATCCACCGTTATTCGAATTGATGTTGTTGAGACCCGATGGCGAACCGAATGAGGATGATAAACTGCCTGAACTATGCGTACGGTAACGTGCCGAACGACCAGCACGTGGTACGTTCAATGGTTGAGAACGATCGGCGTCTGTCATCTAGAAAATGCCAACAAAACAATGAATAACACGTTTATTTTTCTTAAAACAAGAAAAAAACAACAAGAACAAAAATTTGTTTCTATTTGAGTTTTTGTAATTTTCGAAATTCTCCTTCTTGCATCGATAATTCTGCTTGAAGTTCTTTGACTTTTCGTTTTCGTTGCGCATCTCTAAAGGCAAAAACAAACGAAAAATATATCTCCAAAATTCTTTTCGCTCGAACTTTGCCATTTGTTGTTGAAGTTCTTCACGTGCAATGAATTCATTATCGAGTCGAATGGCTCGACTTGTTGCTTTGAATTCACGTTTGTGTTTCTTTTTCATACGAAGATGTTCGGCTTGTTCTTTCGGTAAACGACTGTTCTTTTTACCTTCGTATCTAAACAAACGAATAGATTGGATTTTTGACTGTTTAATGGTCTTACACAGGGCCGAAACGTGGCTCGAATAGACGCAAGCTTTTCGCTGGTCCTTTGCCTTGTACGAGATGTTGACGAGAAGATAATGAAGTCGATTGAATACTTTCGATTTGAGTTAATAAATCTCGACATTGTGACTAAAAGAAGAAGACGAAGAATTTGCTCATGAAAATTTCGATTTTTATTTATTTCATACAGAGATTTGTTCACATTTGCTTGTTTCAGTAATTGTTTGAAGAAGATTTGAAAACGGTTGAAGAATTTCACTAATAGCTGATAATGATTGATAAATATTGAGAAAATCTTTGAATTGTTGAAGACATTCACTAAGTATATCGATTTTATCTTTGTTTTTCGTTGTTTTGGTTATAACAAGTAATTGTCGATCGGAGATTTGTTTCGGTGGAAATGAAATGAAATCTTTGGATTTCTCAGTTGGACATGCAAGTTGAAAGATTTTTCGAAACAAAACAATCACTTCGGGCATATATCGATGACTTTTCGATATCCATTGTTTAGCAAGTCCGATTAAGAATAAACTTTGTCGACAAGATGAAAGTGTTTTCAATGAAGTCTAATAAAACAAAGATTTCGATTGATAAGACGAAAGAAATGTGAATGTTTACATGAGCTATCGATTGAATTAGTAGAGTTAATGCTGGAGTTGTGATCGGATGTCGAAAGTCCGATGTTGGATAGAGATAAGCGACTAATTTCAAAAATAATATCTTGAAAAATAAACAAAAGAAAATCTTTTTGAAAAAACAACTCGAGGAAATTATTTACAAACGATTGATTGATTTCAGCGAATTTCTCATGTTCAATTTGTTCGACAAGATTGTCGTGATGTTGTTTCAATCGATCGAGAATATTCGTTTGAATTTGCTCGTTATTAACTAATTGAAGAAGTTGAAGAAGTTGTTTGGCTATTTGATTGAGAAGAACTTGATTGAAATCAACCGATTCGTAATAATCGAGAAGAACATCGAAATAATTCTTTAACAAAGAAAAATGAGACATTAAGAGAAATTTTCATTTCATTTACAGCTAGAACAGATTTTGGTATTGGAGGTAAACGAGAATTGTTAATACGTTTCCAAATGAGATTTAATGTATTCTTTTCGGAAGTTAGCCGATCTTGAAGAATATCGAGACTTGAAGGAACTAGAAAAATTCAACATAGCGAACGAAAGGGTTGTTTATTTTTCAAATTTACTTTCATCAAATTCTGCAATTAGATCCGTAGCATTCTAAAAGAAAAAAAACAGCTAATTATGATTTTATAAATCAAATTTTGCGAATTCACTGTCTGTTGTTGCTCTCCTTCTCCTTCTTCTTCGTCTGCTCCATCAGCATCATTGTACTCTGCGTCTCCATTTCCATTTGATTGTTCAGTGTCAACCGGAGGCAAAGTTTCATTTTGAGCATTATTATCTTCTTCATCAAATGTCACACGTTTCTTCGAACCATCCATGATATAATAACTAGAAATCGAACGATATAGATTTTTGCAATGAACCTATTCGAAATAAACCTTTCGTCTAGTTCTTCAACGGAGTAATGTGCTTTTGATCGATTTTTTGAGAGAATAGATTTTAGATTCGGTTGTCCCATACGTTGTGTTTCTTCGACCTTTGCAAATCAACAAAATAAAAACGTTCTATTGGTATGATGCCGTTTTTTTTACTTGTAAATTTTTCAAACGTTCAGCTGTTTCTCGTTCTTTTTCTTCGATGGTTTTAACTGGTAGACCCTTTTTAATAAAAACAGAAAAATAAACTGAATTCAACTTCAATCAATCGAACAAACCGATGTTTTAGCTTCGAATTTTAAAGCATTGACAAGTTTATCATAATCATCCGCTGATTCTTTTGTTTCTGTCGGTTTCTTGTCTTTAATGCCCATCAAAGTACTCAATGCTTTCCATTGTTCATCCAAATTCTCTGTTAAATCGTAGATTTTCTCATTTTCTCGTTGTCGTTCGTATTTATCTAATTTAGTTGTTTTAATCATATGTTCAATCCATTCCTTTTTCGTTTGTGGTTTTTGTGAATCGTTGCCCGATTGAAAACCGCCGAAGAAATGTTCGGAATTAATTCGACCTTTATTCAAATCATCGTCATCGTAATCGTCGATGAGTGGCCGTTGATTGAGTTCATCAGATTTTGATAATGATTGTCCGTAATGTGTTAGATCTTCTTCGTCGTTTAGATTGTATCGACTTTCTTTGCCTGAACGAATTTTCTAGAAAAGATTTTCAATGAAAATCAATTGAAACAATATGTGAAATTAACAAACAGATCGTTCAGCGATTAAACGTTGCATTAACTTTTCTTCTGATGTGAGTGTTGGATCATTTTCACCGATACGATGATCGATGAAAGTACTCTTTTTGAAAACAGAATTTAATTCTTTTAATAACGTTCGTTTTCTCTAGATTAAGTAGATGAAGATAAGAAAATTGTATCAAAATGAAACTACTTTTTCGATGCCTCGTGCTCGAGCTTTGAGTGGTTGACCACCTCTTTCATAATTTCGTCGTTTTCCAAGTACATCGTGTTTCAAACGATTGACATGAAGATCAAACGGATTGACTTTCGGCGTTGGATCAGCTCGAGTTTTGCTATTATATTTATCTGCAGCAAATGTTCGACGTTTACTTTTTTTAACCATGTGATTTTGTCTCAATATTAAAAAATCAATATGTATGTGATGGTGGTGATCTTAACTGCTTGCTTAGCATACGATGACTTCAACAAACCAATAGAACAGTTGTTTTTATCTTTCTTTTTTTTCATTTATCGAGAGTTTCGGTAGATGTCAGGTTAGGTGGTTAAGGTTTCTGTGACTTTATTTCAGTGAGAAAAATCGAGCTGGTTTATATAAAGAAAGAAAAAAAAATGTATATGTATATTATGTGTGTTTTCGATTTGATTTAACGACCAAGACCACTGCCGATTTCGTAGTTTTTAAAAGCAGCCCATGTTTTGATATCAGGACCTAGGAAATTAAAAGGTATGAGATGAAATGATTTGATTTCGAAAGTAAAATATTTACAATAACGTGATCCAGTTAGTTTATTGACACTTGGTTCACAACGTTCTTCGTATTTTTCCGAAGCTTCACGTTTTTGTTCTTCACATTTGGTTTTTCCCGGATGGAAAATAGTTCGTTTCAAAAATTCAACTGCTTTCTCTCGATCTAAATACGTTGGTGATAATGATTTATTCTTTGATTTAAAGACACTCCTACCGTAGTCATACTCTCCTTCTGGTCGTGCCCAAACTGCTGCACAAAAGCAAATCAGTAGAAAACTCCAAAGAAACACTTGTCTCATCTCGTTTTTTGTTCTCTTTCAACTATCTTGAGAATATTTCTTTTCGAAATAAGAGACAACGTAGGCTGAAATCGATGAGTGTTGATTAAATAAATTATCATCTGATATCACCACCTTCAAGGACGAAATAATATGATAAATGAGGATTTTATGCGTTTCTTTATTTTCAAAACAAAAAATCTATTCGATTTTAAAAAATCGTCGCGCATTACTGTGTAACATTTTTTCACATTTATCTAAATCATCCGAATAGGTTTGAAGAATTAATTCACCAGGATGTTCTTCACCAAGTGGAAATGGAGCATCTGAACCGAGCATAATACAATGTTCGCCTATGGTATCGACTAAATATTTCAATGCACGAGCATCATGTACGAGTGAATCGACGTAGAATTGACCGATGTAGGATGAAGGTCGATTATCATCTTTCAACGCACAGAGATCGGGTCGACACTCGTGACCATGATCAATACGACCGATTGTATATGGATACGATCCACCACCTAAACAAAAATATTGAATTTCAAAAGAATTTCTCTGGTTTTTCTTTTCATTACCATGCGCAAATGCTAGACGAAGTTTAGGATATTTTCTCAAAATGCCGCCCATTAAAATCGAACAGATGGCTGATGTTGTTTCAAAAGGCATTCTAAATCAATCGAGATTTATTTGTGCACATTAATCATTCCAACATACCCACATAACCATGGCATCCAATGATCATCAAACCGTGTGCCCATTTGCATATCCCAAGGATGAATAAATACGCAGGCATCTAATTTTTCGACTTCACACCAAAACGAATCTAATTCATGATGATCAAGATTCCAATCGTTGACATGTGTACCGATTTGTACGCCTTTCAAACCTAATTCATTTACACAACGACGAAGTTCTTCAATAGCTAAACTCGGTGCTTGTAAAGGTATTGTTCCGAGGCCAACAAATCGTGTTGGATGTTGTTTACAAATCGATGCAATATGATCGTTTAATTCTCGTGCAAGTTCAAGTATTTCTTGATGATTTTCCGATGCATAATTAAACAAAACCGGTATTGTTGAAAGAACTTGTATTCGAATTTGTTTTCGATTCATTTCTTCTAATCGAACATTGATATCGAAACAATTCGGTTCGATTGTTCGAAAGAATGTTCCATCTTTGAACATATCCACACGATCATCACCATCGGGTCGAGCTCGAATTTCGAGATATTTCTTTGCATTTTCGCTTAGCTTCCGTGGTAAAATATGGGTGTGTATATCGATACGATCCAATGAGAACGCGGTATCCATCGCAAATAAACAAAGTATGTCGATTATATTTTCGATCTTATCGAAAAGAAAGAAAAAAAAACGTAATTAACTATTCGATGAATGTGTTTTTTTTGTTTCGTATCGAAAGAAGAAAAAACAACGATAACGTGTTTATTTACAAAATAAAAACCAACAGAAAATCAGCTCGAGATTGTTAACAATCATTCATATGGATATGGGTCAGTTGGTGGTGGCGGCGGTGGAGGCTGCCGAAGATAGTCTAAATACGAATTATAATCCGTCGATGGAATGTTAGCATTCGAATAGGTCATTTGATTGCCATACATCGATGGATACGGATAAGTTTGGTTTTGTGTGAAATATTCCGGCCAAAATCCCGCATAGTTTTGTTGAATTTGATTCATTTGTGTCATCTAAATATGTGAAATCTCGATTTTGTCTTTCATTTGAAATTAATCTACTTGTTCGTATTGATTTTGTAGAGCTGAATAATATTGTTCATAAGGATTTGCGAATGTTTGTTGTTGTTGTTGTGCGTTGGAATAAACCGGACCGTATGGTCCGTATCGAAATGATGCATTGGCTCGTCGTTGTCGTTCGTCTTCTTCACGTTTTCTTTTCAAATCATCCCAACGGATTCGTTTCGCTAGAAGACTACCGATTGGTTTCTGTTTAGCTTGACGTTTGGCAACGACTTCAGGCGTTTCATCGGTATAAATCGGACAGAATTCTTGTCTTCGTTCTAATCGTAAATTTTCGGCTACTTCCGAAAATGTTGTTGCGTTTGCTTGTGAAAAAAGTAATTTTTTCGCTGCAGTTAATTTATTCTTCTCCTCATCTTCATCTGAATCGAATTCGGACGTAAGACTTGTCGCTTGCTGAATTAATTCCTGAACAGGATTGGCTTTTTTAGTTTCTGTCGACGAAAAACTGCAATAGTCATTCGTATTCTTTGGCAAAATTGTATCTACATGATTGATATTATCCGTCATCGATATATTTATCTAGAAGAAATAGAATCTTTAGCGCAGGGATTAAAATCATTCATTAAAAAAAACAAAAAGAAAAAAGAAAACGGTCTTTTGCTGTACAATACTGATAGCGAAAGAGAGAGAAAAATACAGTTAGAACACAAGTAGATTTTGGAGTTTATGTTGTTTTATTTAAGACGCTGTGTGATATTTGCAAGAGCAACTGCGAAGGCTTGTAATGGTGAAAATGGCCATTCGAAATCGAGAGTATAACAATTGTTTTCGATCCGACCGAATTGAATAACCTAAAACTCAATCGAATGAAAAGATTTCTTCAGAAATCGATCGTACTTGTTTGTTATTGAATTCAATTTGAAAATTCTTCGCAGATTCAAGAGTCACTCGACCACCGAAATCCAATTGATAAACTTGCGATTGTTCGTTCCACACACTGAGAAAGAAAAAAAAACGTAAGAAGATTCGTTCCGTATTCAATTTGATGATCATCTTACGGTGGACGATTTTGCATAACATAGAACGATGATTCTTGATCTTCAACGCCTTCAGTTTCAGACACGGACGCTGAATCTCTCGTTCCACTCGTACATAATAATAATCGATGTTTTGGACTGAGATTTTTCTTTGATTCAATCGGAATTCTTGTTGGTTGATTTTCGATGATCTCCTCTTCGGAACTTATACTTTCAATTTCAGCCTGTCCTTCCTTTTCTTCTACTTCTTCATCATCACTCTGTGCTACTGTCTGATGATCAGTAAATATTGTTGTTTGATTCAATGTTGGATCACTTCGACTAAGAGTCGTCTGCTGATTACTATTCGATGTCGATAAATGAGGATAGATTTCCGAAATATTCGAACTCGTTTGAAGCATCGATGATGATCGATGAAGGGATTCTTTCACTTGAATTACATTTGAAGTCGTTGTCGATGCATCAACGACTGTTTGTTGACAATAAACTGAATAATTATTCGCTAATGTTACCGTCATTTGTCGAGGTTGTAAATGTAACAATGAAGTTTTGTAGGTCACACTGCCGAGCGTTTCAGGTAGGTGAGTTGAATGACTGTAGAATTTAAACCGTGTACCCCAAATATTAGCGGCAACAGTACATAATCTATGATTCTAAATTGAAAACAAAAAAAAAGCAATTACAAATGGTTGGATTTATAGAAATTGTACATTTTCTTTTGTTGTTGGACGTTTACGAGCTCGTTGATGATGTAATTGATTTTTATTCGTCGGTGAATTGTCTTCCGGAATGAGTTGTTCATGTTCATTGTTGATTTCTTTGGGCGCAACATAGATTGAATGTCGTTGTGTTAGTAGATTCGATCGATTCGTATTGATTTGTTGAAGATTTGTCACATTTTCGAATGTATTCAAACGAACTTTCGTCGAAAGAAAACGTTTTCTTCGTGGCAATGATTTGATTTTCATCGATGAATTCAATTCGAACTCATTCGGTTTGATTTGTGGATCGAAAATAATAAAATCCGGACAGATTTTCGACACTCTCTTCGCCGTTAACAACGGAATAAGTCCACCGAGATATTCGAGATATAAAACATAGATCGGTCCCGATGATGTCGGCTTGTCTTTGTCATCATCGAGCCGTTTCATCGTGCATTGCAAACGAAGTGATGATTTCAATGGATAACAAACAAATTCTCGAAGTGTTTTCGATTCCGGTAGAAAACCTTTGATAATCGAACGAAAATACGTCAAGAGATTGTCGTACAGATTCTTGGGAAGAGATAATTGAGCAAGATGTTCGCGAGAATTTTGCAGTAAATTTTCTTTGATTTTCATCTGACAAAGACTTAATAAAGATGGTAATGATTTATGGGTTATCCAGATTGTATAGACAGATGTTGCACATGCGACAAAAACGATTTCTTCGAAATCAAAGACAACAATGTTTCAAAATAGAGAGAAAAGAAAAAATGAATTACCATTGCCGTGTGTCCAACAGAGTGCTGAGAATGGCTCAGTCTGAAATTCAAGATATTCGAAAATTGGTTAAATTGTTCAAAGACGATGTTACCGTTTGAGGAATTGTAACTCGATTGAGAAATTCTCCTTGTTTTGTATAAAAACAGATTTGATTTTCGAAGAGATCTTCTGTGATACATCGATAACCGCCAACAACGAGAATTTCACTTGGATGTGACCAATCAATTTGAATATCTATTCATCAATTTATTTATTCGAAAATGTTTCTCATTCGAAAATGTACTTTGCAGATTTGTTTCGATGATAATCGGCGTTTGATCTTGATAAGTACTCATCAAAAGTATTCGACCGTTTCCTAATGTACAAGCAAGGACATAATTATCATTAACAAATTTCGGTGCATCTTAAAAAGAAAAACAGAAGTTTGCATTTAAATTTCGAAGGAAATATCATGTTTAGTTACTAGCATCGGGTGCTTCAGGATAGAATTTTTGACATGAATACATCAGCTGTCGAATTGGTTCAGTCGTAATCGAAAGAATCTCTTGAGTATTTCCATGATGATCAAGGACGAGCAATTGTCCGTTGGTCGTGCCAACAACGACGCTAAAATATTTCGTTTCAACAAAAAAAATATTCAAATTTTGATGAAAATCTCATTTTCTACTGTGAAATATCCGGTGTCCATGTGACTGCAGAAATTTTTCCTTGCAGAAGATTTAAAATTGTCGACCAATATCGTTGACCGGTGACTGAACCGACAAGAATAAAATTATCTTCATAACAAATAACTGTCATTCGTCCATCGTATGACCACGCCATGTCAATAACCGGATGACTTCGATCGTTGATTAATTCCAATGACCAACGATTTTCATTTTTAATCCAAACAAAAATCACGCCTTTCTCGTCGATCGTCGCTAGTTTTTGATAGGGAACATTCCACGCAACCAATCGAACGTCGGTTCGATGCGCACGAAGATTGAAATTCGTTCGATCAGGTACGGGACAGTTGTCATTGGGTTTCAATGATGTATATGTCACACTGACAATATGATTTGTATTTCCTGTTGCTAACCATCCATCAGCAAAGGAGTTATAGCTCATCCATGATAATGATTGAATTCGCGAATCAGTTCGAGCGATATTCGCTAAGTCGATATAAGCATACATATGCACGATGTGTTTTTTTTGTTTCTTTCTTTCTTTCGTTTTTCAAATCATGTTCACTAAAATAAAAAACTAAAAAAAAACAAAATTTGTATTTCCGTTTTTTTTTGTTCTCTCTCTCTCTCGTCTCTCATCATTAATCTGAATGTCAAGGATATATATCGTTTGATTTAGTAAAGATAAGAAAAGAAAGAATATTACAGAGATTCTATTTCTCGAAATAATTTAACTGACAGCTGCTTATTGATGATACATTGGATTTCTCTCTTCTTTGACGAGTATCTTATCATTGATAGACTGAGAACAACAATAATAACAGCAACATAAGAATGCCGTTGGCGACACAGCAATGATTTGTTTATCCAACAAGATTCTTCATTGATGTCTGTGGCCTTGTTAGATTCTGTCTATGTCGTTTATAGTCCTTCGGAAATGATTAAACCAAGGCAAATTAGAAAATAATGTCTCAAAGGTTAGACAAGAAGAAGAAAAAAACTTTGATAAGTTTAAAAAACTCACCCTCACACACATTACATACATAATCGAAAAAAGGTGAACGAATACGTAATAGTACTATTCTCTGATCTGTTCTGTTCTTTTCTTTTGATTGTGCGCATTGGATTTTGCACTAACGAATCGTTCAATATTCGAAAAAGAGCTCGACGACATCTGTTGAAGTTGAATTTCGATTTTTCGAACGACTTTAAAATTCAATTTTCTCGAAACACGCAAACGAATGAATGAAATAAACAAACGATGAGTCAGTCGACAAGAAGAAAACGATAATAGTTACTATTCCTATGACATACTCTCACTCTGTGCACTCAGATAATTAGAATGATAATTTTTTTCGTGACACATGCCACAAAAAATGAGGGGTGTGTGAATAATCTAATTCTATTAACTCTCATCTTGTCAATTGAGTCAAACGTTGTTGTTTTTTTCTTCGTCGTAGAACGAACGAGAAGATTCAATTCGTTCGAACCTAAACTAAACTATTGAATAGTTAATGAAAAAGAAATCAATTAACTCGAAAATCGAATGTTTACGAAATGAAAAATTTTTTTCTTCTTCTTAATCAGATAATAATAATTTGCGAGAAGAAATTTTATTGGTACTCGACTTTTCCAATATATGTCAAATTTCTAGATGGCACTTTGCGCTTTGTTTTTTCGAGAAAAATTCTCGTGAATTTTTATGATTAAATTTTTACATTGTTCGATCGAGAAAAATTTTTGAATGAAATCGAAAAAAAAAATTTTTTTTTATCTTTTCAAATTAACATTTTCTTTATCGAAATGTCATTCCATCCAATAGTCGATTACCAACGCTGTTAGCCATTGAAACAAAAGCGATCAATCAGTTTGCTCGACAAACACAAAAGGTGCCTTTTTTCCGCTGACCTATTGCGTCGTGGCGCGAGACATTGATTTGTTTTAATTAGTTACTTTTCATTGCAGATTAAAATGCGTATTCTACTCTGGATAGTTGTTGTGTGTTTATTCAATTTAACTTTGATTAGAACCGATGACGATGATATCGATGAAGACATCAGTATTGAAGATAGTCCAACAATACAATCATCAGCATCGTCAAATGTTGAGAAAGAGAATGTGCCAACGATGAGATCAACATCGCCGAATCTTTTCTTCGAAGAACAATTTCAAGATAAATCGAAATGGACACGTTGGGTGAAATCTCAAGCAAAAAAAGATGGCGTCGATGAAAGTCTAGCGAAATACGATGGTGAATGGGGCCTTGAAATTCCTCAATCATCAGTTTATAATGACGATTATGCCTTAATTTTAAAAGTAAACGATTCGATTTCGATTTCTTTTTGAATTTAATCGATTGATTTTCTAGTCAAAAGCAAGACATCATGCAATTAGTGCTCATCTATTTAAACCGTTTGATTTTTCTACAAGTCCGCTTGTTGTTCAATATGAAGTCAAATTTCAAACTAATCAAGAATGTGGTGGTGCTTATGTTAAATTACTTTCTCAAGATGGCAAACAACTTGATTTAGTACGAAAATAGTTCATAAAGAAACAAATTTCCAATTAATTCATTGACTTTTTGTTTGTTTAGAAACAAGTAACAGATAAAACACCGTATACAATCATGTTTGGCCCAGATATGTGCGGAGTCGATCATAAATATCATTTTATTATTCGATATCAAAATCCCAAAACGAAAGTTTTCAGTGAACATCAAGCTAAAAAACCAACTGAATCATTGGACACGTATTTTACAGATAAAAAATCTCATTTATACACTCTCGGTAGAATGCTTAATTGATTCTTTTTGAATATATACGTCTGTTGTTTTAGTTCTATCGGTTGACAATAGTTTCAAAATGTATATTGATAATAAATTAATCAATTCGGGTAATTTATTAGAAGATATGGAACCACCCATTATTCCACCAAAAGAAATTATTGATATTACCGATCGAAAACCTGATGATTGGGATGATCGTGAAAAGTAAAAGAGACGATTGTTTTTCTCGGATCATCGATCTTTGTTGCTTTTTTTAGAATTCCTGACTCAACCGTAGAAAAACCTGAAGGTAAGAAAACGAATTTCGAAAAAACAAACTACGTTTTTATTCGTATTTAGATTGGGATGAAACACAACCAAAAGAAATTCCCGATGAAACCGCTAGTATGCCTGAAGGTTGGCTCGAGTCCGAATCAGCATTAATTCCCGATCCTGAAGCTATTCGACCCGTTGACTGGGACGATGAAACCGATGGTGTTTGGGAAGCACCAAAAATTGACAATCCAACATGTATTGATGCTCCTGGTTGTGGTCCATGGACAGCACCCATGGTTCCAAATGCATTATACAAAGGTCCATGGCGTGCACCTTTAGTCGATAATCCAAACTTTCGTGTACGTTGATTTGTTTTTGTTTGTTTTTTTTCGCACGAAATCTGTTTGTTTTCAGGGTATTTGGGAACCACGTAAAATTCCGAATCCCGATTATTTCGAAGACAATCATCCGTATAAACTTACACCAATCGGTAGTCTTGCACTTGAACTTTGGTCAATGGTTGATGGTGTTGTTTTCGATAATTTTGTTATTACATCTGATCAATCGATTGCTAAGCAATATGCAGATCAAATCTGGTATCCAAAATCTGTTCTCGAAACGAAAGCAATATCATCGGCATCTGAAAGTGTCATCGATGCTATTGTCAATGCAACCAAAGGTCGACCATGGTTATGGGCCGTTTATTTAGTCGCTATTCTATTGCCGTTAGTTATTTTGTTTGTTTTCTGTTGGTCGAAAAAATCGACCAAAGTTTCACAACAAGATGCTCTTCGAAAGAAGACCGACGTTAGCGAGCCTAACGTTGATTCTGAACAACAAGTATTAACACGAAATAATGACGAGGATGAGGATGACGATGGTGAAGTCGAAGAAATCGATACTAATGAACAACCAACTAAACGTTCAAATGCAAATGCTACCGGTCGAGATGCTTTAGAGAATGATGCTGAAGTAAGCGATGCTGCCGAAGAAGAAACAACAGAAGAAAGTAATACAGCAGCAGCAGCAGCACCATCATCACCATCGGCTGGAAACAAAGCTCGTCGTCGACCTCGAAAAGACTAAATCAAATTAAAGAAAAAAAGACTCGGTCTAATTTTGTCTGTACTACTCTTTTTTTTTCTCTCTCTCTTCTTTCTTCTCAACGACACTCTAAGCGCAAAAAGAAACATACAAATTGTCCATTTTGTTGTTTTCTATCAACTATTCCATTTCTCTGTATTTCTTGTTGTTTCAGTCGGTGGATGTGTGCATGTCTTTTCTTCATACTATGATTATTATTCTTTTTTGTACTTTATCATACTCTTCCTTCCCTGTCATTATCTACATACCATATGGCTTCTTCGATTAGGAATTTTATCTCTTCTTCATTCTGATGTTTCTTGCATATAAAATCAAGATTCTTAAAAAAAAACGAATTTTATTTCCGAAGAGAAGAAAACAAACAAAACAAAACGAATATGTTCAAAGGAAATATACATGAGTCCATTCGATACTTTCGTCTCCCGGAGGTTGAGGTACGCCTTCGTTCGGATGACAACCAGCATGATAAATCACGACACGTTTTTCTCGATCGGCTAGATAAATTTTACAATAGATTCGATGAAATGCGGGTAGTTTATATTCCCATGCACGATATTGTACTAATTTAAAATATTTCCTCGGTATGCTTTCATACGGTTGATTTGTAAGATGATCGAACATTTCATTAAAAGCAGTAGAATAATCTTCTTTTAATTCAAGAAGATTATCATAAACACGTTTATTTATCGTACAAACGATGAATTTCATGAATTTGAGAGAAAAAGAAGATTTAAAATTTGCCTTTTGATGAATATGCGCATGTATCGAGAGATTTCATTGGTGAATTCAAGCATCAATTATAATTCTGGGGAAAAGAGAACGTTGAAAAGATTTGATGAGTTTTGAATCCAACTTGAACTGATGTTATAAAAATCATATGGAAAGAAAAGCTTTCTTCGGAGACTTGTTTTTCCTTTTCTTGTTCTATCTCCATAAGTATCTCATTCTCTTCTTTCGTTTTCTCAGTACGCCAAAAGAAAATATATCCGTTTTTGTCCTATGATTATCAACAACATTGGCTTACTACTATCTTTAATAGATAGAGAATCGATCTTTCGCTTGTTGCTAACTATATACGTATATATACAGATATGACCATACAAATTAGAAAATTGAGTTTTTTAACGAATGAACCAGTGTATCAAAATGTGCCGGATGTAAAACGAACACAAGAAATCCTCTTATTTTTTGTCTTAGTTGTACTCGTAAGTAGGCGAACCTGTGGGTATCTTGATGATGGTTTTATTTTATTTAAATAGGCAATATATGTAATTTGTTTTGGAGTAATTATTTGTTTATTATCAATTAATTATCGAACGAGCACATATGAACCGATACTTATGCTCTATTGGATCAGTTTCTATGCAGTTGGATTATTTATTACGAAGACTTATTCACCAAAAGGATTGTATATCGTAAACGGAACTTATGTTTTATGATTAATAAATACTTCGTTTTCTTTTCGATTGATTTTAGTTTGGGTGGTTAGGAATCTTGAATATTATTTTATCGTGTACATTAAGTGTACTTGCTTCCGTAGGAATTATAATTATAACATCACAATCACCGAAATTATTCTCAGAAATAACATTTATAACTATACCTATGGCTATTTCGTTGACAAATATTATTCTTAAAGTAAAAGCATAGAAAATAAAAATTGATTAATCTTAGAATGTTTTCATTTATACGTAGATCATAATTGTTATCTATTCATTTAAATTATGGTATTTAATTCGTAAACATGAACATTTAAATAAGCATCAACAAATCAACATTCAAAGATTATAAATGTGTGATTATCAATATTTTATATTGTGTATACACATGTTTTTTTTTCTTAATTATTTGAATATGCTCTGTATCAATCGAAAATATCGTCCACCCAATGCCATCAATTCATCATGACTTCCACTTTCAACAATCCTGCCATGATGTAATACATATATTATATCTACATTTCGAATCGTTGATAATCGATGTGTAACTGTAATCGATGTTCGATTTTCTTGAGCACGATCTAATGCTTCTTGAACCACTTTTTCACTTTCACTATCCAATGCACTTGTTGCTAAATAAACATTTCACTTTACTATCTACCAATTCATTCAACCTTTACCTTCATCGAGTAACAAAATCTTTGGATTTCGAATCAGTGCTCGAGCAATAGCAATTCTTTGCTTTTGTCCACCTGATAGTTGAGCTCCTTTTGAACCACATTTTGTTTCATAACCCTAAAATTTCAATCTTCACTATGTGATATCTCTTTCGATGAGAGTGTACAAACTTGTGGAAGAGTAAGAATAAAATCATGAATATTAGCTTGTTTAGCAACATCAATAATCTCTTCGAGTGGGATGTCACTACGACTATTGTCACCATAGGCGATATTTTCTCGAATAGACATGTCGAAGAGAACTGGTTCTTGTGAGACCAAACCAACTAAAAGAGCAAATATCGATTAAAATAGATCAGCAAGATAAACATACTTTGTGATCGATACCATTGAAGATTAAGACTTCGAATATCTTTTGAGTCAGCTAACTGACAAAAAGA